>OBLW0100000091.1_pt1 | contig 65782 bp, 52 predicted proteins | sample 1520161 | NCBI WGS metagenome assembly OBLW01 (sample SAMEA3539309, study PRJEB22396) | soil metagenome | biome: tundra; feature: field; material: soil | place: USA | collected 2010-05 | depth 0.15 m
ACCGCCAACCCGTCTCCAACCCGGTTTTCGGTCCTCCGCAGATTCTAAGGCAGGATCGGTTTTGGTTTTGCTGCGCTGACGCCCCCGGCACGATAAGCTAGAAGCCAGGAGCTAGCAGCTAAAAGCCAACATGTCCCCATACAAATACTCGACCCTTGCCGTACATGCCGGGCAGCACCCGGATCCGCAGACGGGCGCGGTGAATGTGCCCCTTTATCTTTCTTCAACTTTCGAGCTCACCGGGATCGGCACCGACCGCGGCTGGGATTACTCGCGCGCCGGGAACCCGACACGCGACCGGCTGGAGACCGCGCTTGCGGCCCTTGAAGGTGGCACCAGCGGGCACGCATTCACCACCGGAATGGCGGCGATTGCCGCGCTTGTGGCGATGTTGAAGTCGGGCGATCACGTGATCTGTTCTCGCGATGTGTATGCGGGTACGGTGCGGCTCTTCGAGCAGATCGTAAGCGGCTACGGCATCCAGATTGAGTATGTCGACACCAGCGACCTGACGGCCGTGAAAGCTGCAATGCGGCCGAATACCAAGCTGGTGCACATTGAGTCGCCGAGCAATCCGCTCATGGTGCTTACCGACATTGCCGGCGTGGCCGCGATTGCCCATGCGGGCGGCGCCGAGGTGAGCGTGGACAACACCTTTCTGTCGCCGGCGCTGCAGAGCCCTTTGGCGCTGGGCGCGGACATCGTGATGCACTCGACGACGAAGTATTTGAACGGCCACTCCGATGGACTGGGCGGAGCGCTGATCGGATCGAAGCCCGAGCACAAGGAAAAGTTTCTGCTGGTGCAGAAGGCCGCCGGCGGCGTGATGTCGCCGTTCGAGTGCTTCCTTGTACTGCGCGGTATCAAGACGCTGCCCTTGCGCATTCAGCAGCACGAAGAAAACGGGCGTGCAGTGGCGGTGTACCTTTCCACGCATCCCAAGGTGAGCAAGCTCGCGTATCCGGGTTTGAAGAGCCATCCGCAGTACGATCTCGCGGTGAAGCAGCAGAAAGGCTTCGGCTCGATGATGAGCTTTGAGCTCAAGTCGCGCGAAGAAGCGGGGCGCTTTCTTGCGGCCATTAAGATCTTCCTCAATGCGGAGTCGCTGGGCGGAGTGGAGTCGCTTGCCTCGCACTCGGCGACGACGACGCATGGCTCGGTGAGTCAGGAGATTCGCGATGCGATGGGAATCAACGAGGGACGCATCCGGCTCTCGATTGGCATCGAGGACAAGGAAGATTTGATTGCTGATCTGGAGCAGGCACTGGGGGCGGTGTAAGGCGGGTTTGGCGAAGTCTCCGTTTCATGCGAGGCGAACTTCATGCTATCCCACCCTAACCACAAAGAACGTGGTTAGGATGGGGCACCCGTTCTTCTAACTCCACAATCATGTTTTTCTATTCCCGACAATCATTACGCAGAGGGCGACTCGGATGAAACTGTGTCGAGCTCTCAGTGTGCCGGGGGCGGAGGGGCAGCCTTCGCTGGGCGGCGCATGATGAAGGGGAGCGGGATCAGCACCATGGTGACCGCGACCATGATCCAGATGACATCGACATAGGCGAGGAGGCGGGCTTGAATCTGCGCCATGCCGTAGATCTGCGCGCCGGCGTGTGTCATGGCGTCGGGCTTGGCGCTGCCCATATGCTGCCATGCGCCTGCTAGTGCGGAACGCATGCCTTCAAACGGCGGGTTGCCGGGGGAGGCGTTGTGCGCGAGCATCGCGAGGTGCTTCTGGCTCTGGCGGGCGAGCAAAGTGGTGACGAAGCTGATGCCGACGCTTCCGCCCAGGTTGCGCATGAGGGCGGTGAGGCCGCTGACTTCGTTGTACTTTTCCTGGGGAATGCCCGAATAGCAAAGCGTGTTGATAGGGATGAACAGAAAGGGCAGGCCCAGCGCGATGACGGCGCGCCAACTGACCGCCATGGCAAAACTGATATTGAGATCGATGTTGGTCATGCGCCAGAGGCCGTAGGTTGTGATGATGAAGCCGACGGCGACCAGCTTGCGTGGATCGAATTTGGGCGCGAGTGCGCCGGCGACAGGGAAGAGAGCCATGAGCACCAGTCCGCCGCTGGAGACGGCCATGCCGGCCTGCCGCGCGGAGTAGCCCATGATCTCCTGGAGAAATTGCGGGATCAAAACGGTGCTCGAGTAGAGCGAGAGGCCCACCATGAACATGACGAGCTGGGTCATGCCGACATTGCGTTGGCCAAAGAGGCGCAGATCGAGGATGGGGTGCTCGATGGAGAGTTCACGCACCAGGAAGACCGCGAGGCCGACGACGGCAAGGACGAAGCAGGTGACGATGAACCGCGAGCCGAACCAGTCGTCTTCCTGGCCCTTGTCGAGCATGATCTGGAGTGCGCCGATGCCGACGACGAGCAGGCCCAGGCCCCAGTAGTCGATGCTGATGCGGCGCTTGCGGATGGCGGCCAGATACGGTGGGTCTTCAACCAGGCGATTGGTGAGGTAGAGCGACAGGATGCCGACCGGGATGTTGAGGAAGAAGATCCAGCGCCAACTGTAGTTGTCGACGATCCATCCGCCGACGGTGGGGCCGAGCACGGGCGCCATGACCACTGCCACGCCGTAGAGGGCGAAGGCCATGCTGCGTTTTTCCGGCGGGAAGGTGTCGGCGAGGATGGACTGCTCGCTGGGTTGGAGGCCGCCGCCGGCGGCGCCCTGGACGACGCGGAAGAAGACCAGCATGGGGAGTGTCGGCGCCAGGCCGCAGAGCAGCGAGGCCATGGTGAACAGCATTACGCAGGTCATGTAGAAGCGCTTGCGGCCGATGCGGTTGGCTATCCAGCCGCTTATGGGCAGCACCATGGCGTTGGCCACCAGGTAGCTGGTGAGTACCCATGTGGATTCGCTGATGCTGGCGGAGAGGGAGCCGCCGATGTGCGGCATGGCGACGTTGGCGATGGAGGTGTCGAGCGCCTCCATGAAGGTGGCCAGCGTGACAGTGATGGCGATGGCCCAGGGATTAGCGCGGGGCCGCCATGTCTGGTGGAATGAAAGTGTGTTGGCCGCGGACGCCAGGGCTGATCCTCACTGTGAATGCAAGTCTGTTACTGCGAGTCTGTCTTCGCCAGGTTCATACCTGTGCGGTTGGGAAATGGCCGGCATCGGGGCCGGCGTCCAATCAGTGAAACGCTGTTAAGAGATTACTGGAAACAGGCATGGCTTTGAAGTGGCGAGGGTGGAACCCGCCGTCGTCGCTGTGTCATGCTGAGGTGGATATGGGAACTGGTTTTCTAGCGCCGGGAACGGCGATGCAGCCGGGCGGGCTTCTGCTTGCAATCGACACGTGCGGCCCAACTGGCTCGGTCGCCTTGGGGCGCCTGGCCGGGCGAGACCTCGAAATTCTGGGGCAGACGGAGTTGGAGGGGCGCAGCTACGCGGCCACGCTTGTGGCGGCGGTGGCCGAACTGCTCGGGCGCAATCACGTCACGTTGAAGGACCTGGGCGGGATTGTGGCCGTGAACGGACCGGGCAGCTTTACCGGGGTAAGGGTGGGGCTGAGCGCGGTGAAGGGGCTGGCGGAGCCCGCGCAGATTCCAGTGGTGGCAATTTCGCGGCTGCTCGTTCTCTCGCGCAAATCCGGCGTGCCGTCCTGCGCCATGGATGCTCATCGGGGCGAGGTGTATCTGCGGGTGGAGGAGCTTGGACAGGCGCCCAGGGAGTTGCTTGCAGGTGCGCGCGAGCTTGCGGCTATCAATCCTGCGCCGTTGCGCGTGGCAGTGTGCGACGAGGCTGCCGCGGAGGTGTTGGCGGCTGCATGGCCGGGTGCGCAATTGGTGCGGTGTGAAGCGCCGGTGGCATCGGACGCGATGCGGTTGGGCGAGGCGCGGCTGGTGGCGGGCGGAAACGTGGACCTGGCGCTGCTGGACGGGCACTATCTGCGCCGTTCCGATGCGGAGATCTTTGGCGAAGCAGCCGCGGCGGGGCGGAAACGCGCATGAATGCTGATGCAGTTGGGTTGCTGGTGCGGCGGATGCGTGCTGCAGACCTGGAGCAGGTAATGGCTCTCGCCGCGAGCCTCAAAGATGCGCCGCAATGGCCCCGAGCCGCTTATGTTTCCGCGCTCGACAAGGACTCGACGCCGCGCAGGATTGCGCTGGTCGCGGAAGATGTTGGCCAAAAAGTCTTGGCTGCCGACAGGCTCGAGGCTTTGAAAGGGCACGGCTTTAGCCGTGCCATAGAACAGCCAGAAAAGGCCGGGGCTTTAGCCCCTGAGGGAACGCAGGCTGTGGGAAGTACATTCCCTCAGGGGCTAAAGCCCAAAGTCTTTTCTGTCCAACCAGCGGCGCGGCTAAAGCCGCGCCCTTTCAAAGCCGGGGCCCCCAGCGACAGGTCTTTGTCGATGGGGTGGAAAGCCGGGGCCCCCAGCGACGGGTCTTTGTCGATGGGGTGGAAAACAGTCAATTTCGCCGCACCGAAAGAAGAATGCTCACCGGCCGATGACGCAGTGAAGAGCGGGCGGGTCGTCGGCTTTTTGATCGCCAGCGTGCTGGCGCCGCAGGTCGAGTTGGAGTCAATTGCAGTTTCGATGGCGGACCAGCGGCGGGGAATCGGCCGAAAACTTTTTTTTGCGCTTGTCGAAAAGTTGAGAGCGGCGGAGGCTCGCGAGTTCCTGCTGGAGGTGCGCGCGTCCAACGAGAAAGCGCTCGGATTTTACCGTTCCCTGGGCTGGAGCGAGGCCGGTCGGCGGCCACGCTACTATGCTGACCCGGAAGAAGATGCCGTCCTGATGAGCCTGGGGCTGGGTTGAGTTGGAGGCGTGGGTACTGGTCGACCGGCTAAGCGTATGTTTCTCGGACGGAGGTTTGTGATTACGGTCACACATGGTGGTGTTCTGGCCCGAAATTCACAGGGTAAAGTTACTTTCAGTTATTTTCTCGCTTGCGAGTTGCGCATTATTGGCGATATATGTAAGTGTTCTTTAACAATCGAAAATCCGGAGGTGCTTGATGGACGAAGTACAGGATCCGACGCTGAGCGAAGAGATTGATCGCCTTCATTCCGAACACCGTCGCTACGCTCAGCGGTTGGAAGAATTACTTCAAAAGCCCTATCTCAGCGCAGACGAACAGCTCGAAGAAGTTCGGCTGAAGAAGCTCAAGCTGCACGCGAAAGACCTGATTTTTGCGCTTGAGCGCCGGATCCCGGCAATAGCTTAAGGCTTTTTTCTGGACCGAGTTTGCGAAGCGATGGGCCTGGGCGACGTGGCCGGTGGTGTTGTGTGCCACGTGTGCGCGCAACGAAATCGGGCGTTACGCATCACGTCTGCTGCATGGGCAGCGGATAACCGTATAATCGTTCAGGACTATGGTTCGTGACGGTTACATCTACGGTTTGAGCCTGATGGCAGTGGCGGTGGCGCTGGCTTGGTTCGCGGGCAGTTGGGCGTGGGGCATTGCGCCGGTGCTGCTGGCGGCTTTTTTTCTTTGGTTTTTCCGCGATCCCCACCGGACGGTCCCCGGGGGCGAGGGCTTGATTGTCTCGCCGGGAGACGGCCTGGTGACCGAGACGGCCGCGATCAATACTCCCCAAGGTCCGCGCCAGCGGATCAGCATCTTCCTCAGCGTATTTGACGTACACGTGAACCGCTCGCCGATCGGCGGGAAGTTGAGCCGTGTGCGCTATCAAAAAGGCCAGTATCTGAACGCCATGAACCCTGCTTCGGCGGAGCGCAACGAGCAAAACGTTGTGACCGTGAGCGGCGAAGGCTTCGAGGTCACATTCAAGCAGATTGCCGGGCTGCTGGCGCGTCGCATCGTTTTCGACCACGCCGAAGGCGAGACGTTGAAGCGCGGCCAGCGTGTCGGACTCATCAAGTTTGGCTCGAGGGTGGACGTGGTCATTCCCGCCGAAGCAGCGCTGCGGGTCAAGGTGGGCGAGCGGGTAAAGGGCGGATCGAGCGTGCTGGCGGCAATGCCGGAGACGGTTGGGGCATTCGTCGAGCCGGCATCCAAAATAACGACGAGCTCGAGAGTGTTTCCGGATCAAGACGGCGAGGACAGCCTTTGAATCTCCACGACTCATTCAATGATCCGGCCCGGGTGAGAGCCCGGAAGGCGCGCTTTCACCGCGGCATGTATCTGCTGCCTTCGCTGTTTACCTCGGTGAACATCGGGGCTGGGTATTGGTCGATCCTGCAAACGATTGAAGCGATGACCGGTATAGGCAACGCGCAATCGCATCTTGATTGGGCGGCGATCGCCATCCTGTTTGCGATTCCGTTCGACGCGCTCGACGGGCGCATCGCGCGCATGACGAACACCTGCAGCGACTTCGGCAAGGAACTGGATTCGCTGGCCGACGTGATTACGTTCGGCGTGGCGCCCAGCCTGCTGGCGTTCGTGTGGGGATTCCACTTTCTGCCCGATTCAATCAATCCCCAGTTGCGGCAGCACCTGATGCAGGCTGGCGCATTCATCTGTTTTCTGTTCCTGCTGAGCGGAGCGTCGCGGCTGGCGCGCTTCAACATCTCGCACGATGCGCAGCCAAGAAATCCGGGCCGGCCGGGACGAAAGTATTTTGTGGGGATGCCGATTCCGGCTGCAGCGGGACTGCTGGCCGCGACCATTCACCTCTGCTACGGAATTCCGGTGGCAATTTGGTGGATCGCGATCCCGTGGCTGATGATGGTGGCGCTGGCCGGGTTCCTGATGGTGAGCACGTGGCGGTTCTGGTCGGGCAAGGAGATTAACTTCTCCCGCAGTCATCCGTTCCAAGTGCTCGTGGTGGTGGCCATCGTACTGTATGTCGTGCTGCGGTACTCGAACGTGATGATGTTCCTGATTGGGCTCACATACATGTTCTCAGGCATCTGGGCGCGGGCGGCATACGGGTGGTCGCGACGGCGGAGAAGACCTGTTGACGCACCCAATGTCCCCATGGACGCAGAAGTTGCCGAACGAGACTCGCCGAGATTCCAGTAATATTCCTAACAACTGAAGGATGCCTGTGTACAAGATTGCTATTGCCGGAGCTTCCAGCCTTTTGGGCCGGGAGCTGAAGGACGTCATTTCGGAGTCGCCACTGGCGGCGGCTACCTTTGTGCTGCTTGATGAAGAAGATGCGAAGGGACAGTTGGACCAGGTGGGGGATGAGGTTACCTTCATCCAGGCCATCGGGCCGGATGCCTTCGATCGCGTGGACTTTACTTTTCTATGCGGCACCGAGACGCTGACCAGGAAGCACTGGCGCGAAGCGCTGCGCGCCGGGTCCACGGTTCTGGATCTGAGTGGCGCGCTCGACCAGGAGGCCGGGGTGCTGGTGCGCGCTCCGTGGCTGGGTTCCGAGGCGGCAACGGTGGACCTGTTTACGCCGGCGGTGGTTCCGGCGCACCCGGCGGCTGTGACGCTGGGATTGCTGTTGGATCGCGTGCAACTGGCAGCGCCGGTGCGGTTTGCCGCGGCCACTGTTCTGGAACCAGCCAGCGATTTTGGGCGCGGCGCCATGGACGAGTTGCACCAGCAGACAGTGAGCCTGCTGAGCTTTCAAGGCTTGCCGCGGGCCATTTACGATGCGCAAGCGGCCTACAACCTGTTGGGCGGAATGGGTGAGAGCTCTACGGTCAACCTGGTTGCCGCGGAGGCTCGGATTCGCCGCCACTATGACGCGCTTTCGGCTGGACGCTGGCCTTCGCTGGCGTTGCAGGTGGTGCATGCGCCGGTGTTCCACGGACTGACCTTTTCAATTTTCGTGGACCTGGAGCGGCCGGTGGAGATTGTGGCGCTCGAAGAGGCTTTGAGCGGCGAGCATGTTGACCTGGTGTTGGAAGACACAGATTCGCCATCGAACCTGGCCGCGACCGGACAGAACGACGTGTTGGTAAGGATGCGGCCGGAACAGATGACGCGGAATTCGGCCGAAACATCGCGGCTATGGCTGTGGGCTGCGTCAGACAATCTGCGGCTGAACGCGCAGAATGCCGTCGAGTGCGCGCTGGATTTACGCCGGCTTAGGCCGCAGGGGACGGTGCAGTAAGGCGGCTGTTAAAAGTAAGATTCTTGAAATATGTCTTACTTTTTGCGATATATCTTACTTTTATTATTTGTCTTACTCGTGGTATGATGTAAGCCATGGAGCAGATCTACGCAACCGTTAGCAGCAAGGGACAGTTGGTCATTCCGGCATCAATCCGCGAAGAGCTGGGGATTGAAGCGGGAACCAGGGTTGCCGTTCGTCTGGAAGGGACGCGGGTGATTCTGGAGCCAGATTCCCTCGCTGCGAAGCTGCGCCGGATCAAAGAGATGCGCGGATGCACTGTAGGATTTCCCTCGGGCTCGGACATGCTGCTCGAAGATCGGCGGCTTGAGCGGGAGCGGGAGTTAGCCCGAGACGGCTATTAAGACGACCTCATGACCAAGTACGTCCTGGACTCATCATCTCTGATCCGGTATGTCGACAATGAAGCGGGTGCATCCCGGGTGGAGGAGATTTTGGCCGAATGCACGGCCGGTCGGGCAGATGTCTGCATTTCGGCCGTGCAATGGGGCGAGGTTGCATCCAACCTGCGCAAGAGGATGGGAGTGTCGCACGAGAGGCGCATTCTCAGCGGCCTTCTCCCAAGCGAAGTAGAAATTGTGCATGCGAGTGCCGAGTGTGCCATGCACGCCGGAGACCTTCGCGTCGACCGCAAGATTGCGTACGCCGATGCGTTTGCACTTGACCTCGCAATGAGATCGAGTCGCCACATTCTTGTGACTTCCGATTTCGGATTCAAGGCAGTCGAAGATCTGGCACGAATCGAATTTCTTCCCGCGAAATAAGAACAGAACGCACTGACGTTCATCGCCCGCCGCAACGCGCCCATAACTGCTCGATAAATCCGTCGGTCATGCCGGCAATGTAGTCGGCCACGGTTCTTGCCAAACCCTCGGTGGGGATCTGCGTCTGGTGGTCCGCAGGCAGCAGGCCGGGGTCGGCCATCAGGAATTCAAAGAGGCTCTGGACGACATGGTCGGCGTGTTCATGGAGATCCTCCATTCCCGGCGAGTTGTAGAGGCTGGCGTAAAGAAATTTCTTCGCCACGGAGCGGACGCCTTCCATCTGGAGACTCAGCGACGCAAGCCTCGCGGGCGCCTGGCGGACATCGGCCAAGGTGGTTGCGCCGAGGGCGGCCACTCGCGCGCGCACCTCATTCATCAGATCCGTCACCATTGCATTCAGCAGGCGCCTCAGCGCTTCGTAGACGGCCAGTCTCGGTGCGGCATTCGGATAGCTCCGCTTTGCCGCGTCGTGGAAATCGCGGAACAGGGGCACGGCCTCGCGGACCTCGTCGAGCGAAAGGATCCCGGAGTCGAGGCCGTCGTCGAGATCGGCGGTGAGGTAGGCGATTTCGTCGGCCAGGTCGATGAGTTGCGCCTCAAGCGGCGGGAACTGGTCGAGAAAGTATTCCTCCAGCTCGGGGTGGGCTGCGGCGGAGTAGTCGCGCGAGTGCTTCACGATGCCTTCACGGACGCCCAGGGTCAGGTTGAGCCCGCGAAAGGCCGGGTAGCGCTCCTCAAACCAGCTGACAATGCGCAGCGCGTGGAGGTTGTGGTCGAAGTTGAGCCCGTGAGCCTGGAGCGTGTGGTCGAGCGCCTTTTCACCGGCGTGGCCGAAGGGCGGATGGCCGATGTCATGAACCAGCGCCAGGGCCTCGGCCAGCTCTGCGTTAAGTCCCAGTGCGCGAGCCAGGGTGCGGGAAATCTGCGTAACTTCAAGCGTATGCGTTAGCCGGCTGCGGAAGTGGTCACCCGGCGGATCGCCGGGCAGACGCGTAAAAACCTGCGTCTTGCCGGCCAGGCGGCGAAAGGCGCGCGTATGCAGGATGCGGGCGGCGTCGCGCGCAAAGGGCGTACGGTAGGGGTGGGGCGGCTCGGCGTGGGCGCGGCGGGCGAGGCTGCTCTCCGGGTCGCCGCTGACAGCTATCCCGGGCGGCAGCGGAAGTGCGGATTCAACGTTCAAGTCCATCATGAATGCAGTCTCGGGAATATGCCTTGGGGCGAACACGCCTTGAGGGTTCTCGTCTGGTTATACCGCAGAGGGGGACGGGAGTGCAGGCTATGTGCCCTGAATCACTATGGATCAAATCGCCGGGGTGCTATAAAACTCTTTCGTCCAGAGTGCATTGGACAATGGCCTTCAGGCGGGAGTAGTATCCAGCCGGATTTTTTAGAGGCCGGTACGGCGATTGAATTCGACGCCAGCCGGCGGACTTTTCAGGATTCCAGAGGGGAGTGGGCATGAAAGCAATCAATTGTGTGGTGTTGGCGGTGCTTGCGTTGGCCGTTACGTTCACGACCGGGTGCCAGGCAAGGCACACGAACAAAGAGGTCTATTACCTGATCTCGGTGAACGCCGCGCTGCCTTATTGGCAGACGGCGGCCGCCGGCTTCAAAGAGGCTGCCTCGCAGTACAAGGTGACGGCCAAAGTAGTGGGCCCCGACGGCCACGATCCGCAGGCCGAACTGACAGAGCTGCAGAATGCCGTCGCGGCCAAGGCTGGCGGCATCCTGATCTCCGTAGCTGACGCTGCGGTGCTGCAGCCCGGCATCGATGCGGCGGTAAGCGCGGGCATTCCGGTAATCACGGTCGACTCGGATGCTGCGGGCAGCCACCGGCTCTACTTCATCGGCACCAATAATCATGAGGCGGGGCGCCTGGGCGGCCAGCGCGTAATTGAGAAGCTGGGCGGCAAAGGGAACGTCGTGTTCTTCACGTTCGTGGGCCAGTCTAATACCGAAGAGAGACTGAAGGGCTTCAAAGACGTGTTTTCAAGCAAGCCCGACCTCAAAATCGTGGATGTTGTGGACATCAAGAGCGACCCGAAGGCAGCGTTCGACAAGACCCAGGAGTACATGGCGCTGACGGGTCCGAAGAAGATCGATGCATTTATCTGCCTGGATTCGGCGTCGGGCAAGCCTGTTTCCGACGCGGTGGCGCGGACGCCGGAAAACAAACGCCTGGTGGTTGCATGGGATGTGGCGCCGGATACTCTGGACGCGATCAAGGCGGGCAACATCGATGCGACGGTTGCGCAAAAGCCCTACACCATGGGTTTTGTCGGTCTCAAGGCGCTGGATCAGTTGCTCCACGATCCACCGGCACAGCTCGGCAAAGACAGCAGCACCGATTCCTTCGCGCAGTTCCCGGTTTTCGTGGATACGGGCACTTCGCTGGTGGACAAAAACAATGTGAATGACTACATTGCGGCAGCGGCTGCAAGAAAGTAACACAGCGGCCGCGCTCAATCGCGGGATAAACAAGAACGGCGGCTTTCGCTAATGAAAGCCGCCGTTCTTTGTTTCCGGATTGAGGTACGTGCCACTGCAGCCTGCCCGATGCCGCGATACATTCAGGCTAGTACGGCTTGGGCTGTCCGATGACATTGTCCTTGTTGGCCAGCTTCACGCGGGCGCCTTCCAGCTTCTTCTGAACCTTGGCCACGTCGCCCGGTTCCACGTCGGCGGGAGCCGACTTGGCGAATTCGCTGACCGCGAGTTGCCACTGCTCAGCAGCCTGACGGATGCGGCCGGTCTTCTCGTAAAGATCGCCCATGTGCTCGTGGACGGTGGGATCGGCCTGATCGCGTTCCACGGCCTGGCGGAGGTTATCCTCGGCCAGTTCGTACTCGCCCATCTTGAAGTAGATCCAGCCCAGCGAGTCCAGGTAAGCGCCGTTACCGGGCTCCAGGTCGACAGCCTTGCGAATCATCTTTAGAGCCTCCGGCAGGCGCATGCCCTTGTCGGCCAGCATGTAGCCGAGGTAGTTGAGGGTCATCGCGTTTGCGGGGTCAAGGTCGAGCGCCTGACGGAACAGTTGCTCGGCTGGCTCATAGTGCTTCTGCCGCTCGGCGAGTTCGCCGCGCAGAAAGAGAAGATAGGTGCGATCTTCCTTCTTGGTGGTAAGCGGCTCGGCCTTGTTGAAGGCGTCCTCGGCATCCTTCCAGCGGCGCAGCCGGACGTCAATCTGGCCAATCGCAATCCACACCACGCGGTCCTCGGGCGAGTTGTTCAGCAGTCCTTTGGCCATAGACAGGCCCTCATCGGCCTTATCCAGGTCAGTAAGTTCACCGGCCAGCATGAGTTTGAGTTCGCGGTTCTTGGGGTTGGCATCGACTGCCTTGCGCGAAACTTCAATGGCCTTGTCGAATTGCTTGGCGCCGCGATAGGCATCCACCTGTCCCTGGTATCCGCGCAGGGACGAGTCGCCGCCCATGTCGACCATCTTTTGATAGGCAGCGATGGCCTGGTCGGACTTGTTCTGCTCCAGATAGATAGCGCCGAGCCGTTCAAGGAAGATGCTGCGATTGTTCTTTTCTTCGTCGGTGTACGCGCCGTTGGCATGCGATGTGAGGTCGACCATTGCCGCGTAGGTCTGCGTGGCCTCGTCAAAGCGGCCCAGAACGTCGAGCAGCAGGCCTTCGTTGTAGCCGGCTTCCAGGCTCGTGGGGTCCAGCTTGCGCGCCTTGCGGATTGTGGTCAGCGCATCTTCAAATTTTCCCTGGCGGCGCTGGATCTCCGAAATGTGTACAAGGGCTTCGGGGTTCTCCGGGTCGGCCGCGGCAAGCAGCTGATATTGCTTCTGCGCCTCGTCGAGCTGGTTGTTGCTGAGCAGTGCCTGGGCCAGGGCGTCCATGGTGTGCAGGTCGCCCGGCTCCATGTCGAGCGCGCGCTGATAGGCCGCAATGGCGTCCTTGGGCTGCTTCAGCTGGTCATAGGCTGCGCCCAGTGTGAACTCCATCTTCGATGTGCGGTCGTTCACCGGGACGTCTTCAATTACCTTGGCCGCATGCTGCAGGTCGCCGCTTTCCGCGTACAGGCGGGCCAAGTTCAGCACCACTTCCTCTGAATCGGGCTCAATGGCCTGCGCGGTCTTGAACTGCTGCTCAGCCTTCTTTGAGTCGTGCTTGACTGTGTAAAGCTGCCCCAGGACCATGCGGTCTTCAACGCTGCTTGGCTGCAGCGCAACGATCTTTTCAAACTCGGCAATGGCCAATTCGAGAACGTTGTTTGTAGACGCGGCCGTGACCCCGGCGCTTTCTCCCTCGCCAAGCTGGCGCAGGTAGATGCGGCCCAGCAGCTTGTGGGCGTCAATGTCGTTGGGCGAGGTCTTGAGCAAGCCACGGGTGGTGACTTCGGCCTCCTTCGCCCTGCCGACGCGGAAGTAGAGAGCAGCCAGGGCGTTATTCAGCTCCGGCGAGTTTGGGTCGGCGTTGAGGGCCAGCTTGTACTCCTCAATGGCCCGGTTGACGTTCTCCGGCTTGCCCTGTGAGACGGCACTGTCCTCATAAATGCTGGCCAGTGCCACGTGAAGGTAGGCCTGGGAGCGGTCGGCAGCCTGTGCGGGCGTTGCGGCCGGTGCCGTTTTGGCCGCCGCGGGACTGGACGCGGGAGCCGGAAGAGCCGGCTTGGCCTGTGCAGGCTTGGCTGGGGTTGTGGCCGCAGGAGCATTCTGGGCGCAGACCGGCAGCGCCGGCAGCAGAACGAGAGAAGCGGCGGCAGTCTTGAGCCATGAGGGCAGCGAACGAGTTTTCAAATTCATCATCCAGGGGGTTTCCGCGCCTTTTGATCCTGCGAAAGGGAAAAGGACCCATTCGGGGACCGAACGGCAGCATAGGCAGCCGGTTAGAGCAACTCTGCCTACTATAGAGACGATTTTACCCGCGATTAGTCGCAGCGATGCATGGGATTGGGGGATTTTCCCGAAAATGCGTAAAGACTGACACTAAAGTGGGACCGCTGCCTTCTCTCAAGTTGTTCCTTAATCATCCAACTGCGAAGGCACCCAGATTCTTGTTTTGTTTCAATGCCGGAAGTGCCGAATCCCCGTAAAGACCATGGCCAGGCCCAACTTGTCGGCGGCGGCAATAACGTCCTGATCCTTTACTGAGCCACCGGGTTGGATGACGGCCGTGGCGCCGGCTGCGGCAACAGCTTCAAGGCCGTCGGGAAAAGGGAAAAAGGCATCGGAGGCGGCGACGCAACCCGCGAGCGGAAGCACGGCCTTCATGGCGCCAAAACGAGCGGCGTCAACGCGGCTCATTTGTCCGGCGCCGATGCCGAGGGTTTGCCCCAATCTCGCGTAGACGATGGCGTTCGATTTCACATGCTTGCAGACGCGCCAGGCAAACAGCAGGCTGCGCAGCTCTTCGGCTGTGGGCGGGCGCCAGGTCTTCACATCGAGTTCCGATTCGGCAACGCTGGCCGTGTCGGCATCCTGCAGCAGCAATCCACCGGACACGTGTTTGACGACGGGACGCACAGGCGCGGAGTGAACCTCGACCAGGCGGAGATTTTTCTTGGCAGCGAAGCGCTCGCGTGCTTCTGCGGTGAATGATGGCGCGGCGATGGCTTCGACAAAGAGTTTGGCGATCTCTTCCGCGGCCGCGGCGTCGACTTCGCGGTTGATGCCGATGACGCCGCCGAATGCGGAGACAGGATCGCAGGCCAGCGCCTTCTTGTAAGCCTCGAGGACGGTTGCGCCCGTTGCCGCGCCGCAGGGGTTGGTGTGCTTGACGATGACGACTGCCGCGTCATTTCCTGCACTGCCGGGAAACTCCTGCGCCAGCTCCCAGCAGGCGTCCAGATCGACGAGGTTGTTGAAGCTGAGTTCCTTGCCCTGGAGTTGTTTTGCTCCTGCAACGCCGAGGCCGGAGCCGTCGGAGTAGAGAGCGGCGCGCTGATGCGGGTTTTCGCCGTAGCGGAGAGACTGGGCCAGCGGGAAGTTGATGCGCAGCGTTGTAGGCAGGCTTTCGGTGTCCGGCGCGATCGGGGCCTCAGGCATGGGAGCTTCCGAAATTTTGTCCAGCGTGTTGGCGATGGCGGTGTCGTATGCGGCGGTGAGCGCAAAAGCCTTGCGTGCAAGCCGCCAGCGCGTTTCGCGGCTCAGGGCACCGGGGGTGCGTTTAATTTCTTGGATGAGATCGGGATAATCTGAGGGACTGGTGACGATGGCGACGTCTTCAAAATTCTTGGCGGCTGATCGGACCATGGAGGGTCCGCCAATGTCGATGTTTTCAATGAGATGGCCGAATGCAACGCCGGGCAGAGCCGCGGTCTTCTCGAATGCGTAAAGATTGACGACCACCATGTCGATGGGGGCGATGCCGTGAGCGGCGACGGCGGCTTCGTGTTCCTGGTTGCCGCGAATGTAGAGCAGGCCGCCGTGGACCTTGGGGTGCAGAGTTTTGACGCGGCCGTCAAGCATCTCGGGAAAGCCTGTCAACTCGGCGATGTCCTTGACCGAAAGACCCGCCGCGCGCAGTGCTGTGGCGGTTCCGCCAGTCGAGACCAGCTCAACGCCAAAGCCTGCCAGCACGCGGGCAAAGTCGACTAGCCCGGTCTTGTCGGTAACGCTCAGCAGGGCTCGACGAATCTGTTTTGCATTGTTGTTGCTCGAACTCACGGGTTCTCTCCTCAAAAAAATGCCAGGGCCGGAAGATGCCGGGGGTGATGGGATTTGGTGGAAACGGGTCGAATGAGGCTGGCGAAGACCTGACTCCAGAGTACAACCCGAGGCCGGCAACCGGGCTCGAGCCCGATCTCAATCGGGCATTCAACCGCATGTTGGTACGGCGTTTTTCCTTCGTTCGCGCGAACGCGCTCTGTTCATCTTTGTCTCTCGAAAATGCATTAGAGTTAGGACATGGGAAGTTACCCACCCGCCCCCCAACCGGAGATTCTGCCTCCGGACAACGGATATTTGCCACCGCCGCCTCCGCCGGTTCGGCGGCAGCGGCCGTCGTGGGCAATGGCTCCGGCCACTTATCTGCTGGTGGGGATCAACTGCGCGGTATTTCTGGCCATGGTTGCGCGCGGCGTCAGCGCCGGCAGCCCGACCGTGGAACAACTGATGCAGTGGGGTGCAAACAACGCAGGCAACGTTCTGCTGGGCGGCGAATGGTGGCGCATTGTTACCGCCATGTTTGTGCACGTGGGGATTCTTCACCTGGCAACCAACATGTGGTGCCTGTGGAATCTTGCTTTGCTGGCCGAGCCCCTGATGGGTTCGGTGGGCGTGATCGCGGTGTACATTCTCACTGGCGCGGCGGGCAACCTGCTGTCGACGCTGGTGAACTGGATTCTCTACCATAATGCGCCCGGAGGACCGGTGTTTCCGGCAGGTGCGGGAGCCTCGGGCGCGGTTTTTGGAATTGCCGGTGCGTTGATTGTGCTTTTGAAGTCAAGTCGGCTGCCGGTACCGCCGTCTGAGTTGAAGAAACTGCGCAAGTCGGTGATCTACTTTGCCGCGCTGAACTTGATCCTTGGCTTATCCATCAGCGGCGGAAACCTGTTTCTCCATTCCGGCCTGAACATCGACAACATGGCTCATGTAGGTGGTTTTGCCTGCGGCTTGCTGTTTGCGGTTCCAATGGTTCCGCGGATTGGCTCTCCAAGGGAAATCTTCGTGCGGCGCCTCCAAGTCGCCATAGTTATGGTCGTAGGCTTGCTGGTGCTCTTCGGGTTCTACCTGGCCCAATTGCCCGGCTAAGGCGCAATTGCGTCGCCGCCTGACCCCAACCTGTGCAAGAATACTGGGCGTAAGCAATACGTCTCATTCCACCCAAAGGAGTCAGACCATGGAACGTCGCGATTTTCTGAAGCAAGCAGCCATTACCGCAGCCACCGTAGCATCGGCGAGCAGGATGAGTTCAGCCAATACACCCTCCAATCCAATTGCCAAACGCACGCTCGGCAAGACCGGCGAAAAGTTGTCGATGATCGGGTTCGGCGGCATCGTAGTTATGAACGAGGAACCCGGCTCAGCGGCGAATATTGTGTCCGAGGCTGTAGACCGCGGCATCAACTACTTCGATGTGGCGCCCAGCTACGGCAACGCGCAGGAACGGCTCGGTCCGGCGCTGGCTCCGTATCGCAAAAACTGCTTTCTGGCCTGCAAGACCGAGGGCCGCATGAAAGACGACTCGCGCGCGCAGCTTGAGCAATCGCTAAAGTTTCTGAAGACCGACCACGTTGACCTGTATCAATTTCACGCGCTCACCAAGATGACGGATCTCGACAAGGTGCTGGGCCCCGGTGGCGCCATGGAGACAATGGAAGCAGCGAAGAAGGAAGGCAAGATCCGCTACATCGGCTTCTCGGTTCACTCAGTGGAGACAGCGCTCGCGGCAATGGATCGCTACAACTTTGACACTGTACTCTTCCCGCTCAACTGGCTGCTCGTAAGCCAGGCCAACTTCGGCATGCAGATTCTCAAGAAAGCGCAGGAGAAGCAGATGGGCATCCTGTGTCTGAAGAGCATGGCGAAGACAGTGTGGCCAGCAGACCAGAAGAAGGATCATCCCGAGCCGAAGTGCTGGTACCAGCCGGCGGCGTTTCCCCAAGAGGCTTCGCTGGGACTGCGCTGGACTCTGGGCCATCCCATTACCGCGGCGATGCCGCCTGGAGACGAGAAGTTCTTCCGCCTCGCGATGGACGTGGCGCAGAACTACAAGCCGCTTGAAGCGCACGAAGAGCAGGCTCTGCTCAGCGGCGGCGCCGGTGTAGAACCGATCTTCCACCTGGGGAACGATGTTTAGCGAACATCCGAACAGCCAGAGAAATTAAAAGGGCACGGCCTCAGCCGCGCCCTTTTTAATTCAGGCTCTTCAATTCAAAATCACGCCTCAGCCAGCGCCCGGTTCATCAGCGCCTTCATATACGCGAACCCATAAGCCTGTTCCGCGTAATGTCCGCCGACAACCTCCGGCGTGTGATCGAGAATCACGATGCCGTCGAACCGGACTTCCACCAGCGCCTTCATGATCTTCGACATGTCGTAATAGCCGTTATCCATAAAGGTCTCCACAAAGTGCGGCAGCGGCGCACTCACATTGCGGAAGTGAATCTTCCAGATCTTTTCCGCGCCGAAATAGCGGATCATCTCCGCCGGGTCTTTGTGCATCAGCTTGGGGCCGCCCTCATTCCAGCACCCGCAGCAGAGGCAGATGCCCACGTTGGGACTGTTGGCAATCTCCATCGCGCGCTTGTAGCCTTCAAAATTCGCGAAGATGCAGCGCGGAACTCCGGCAAGCTCCGGCACCGGTGGATCGTCCGGGTGAATCCCGATGCGGACATTGTTCTCTTCGGCAACCGGCGCAACTTGCTTGATGAAGTATGTAAAGTTGTCCCAGATTTCTTCCTGCGAAAATTTGCGGCCGTGCGAAAGCGGCTCGTAGAACTTTTGGTCGCCCCACACGCCAACTTTGTTGGGGCTGGCCATGTCGAACTCGCGCGCAGACGCTCCGCGAATCGTCGCTCTGCCACTGTTCCAGATGCCGTTGCCCATGTGCGCGTAGGTTGTGTAGTAAATGCCGGCCTGGCCCAGGTTGCGGAGATATTGCTTGTATTCTTCAATCTTCTTGTCGCGGCCGGGGACGTTGAGCGTCACCTCCGGCATGTTGTGGACGCTCGGGTTGCCGATGTTCCACACCGTGACGCCCGCATCCGCGTAGCGCTTCTTGATCTGGATGAAACCTTCAGCGGTGCGCAAGTCGGGAGTCGACCCCACGCTGACATACTCTGCGCCAATCTGTTTCAGGAAGAGTAGCTCATCGTCCGTGGGTTTGGGCGAGGTCTGCGCGCACAGCTTGATGCCGGGCGCATTCTTGTGCACGCTTGCGGAGGCAGGCGAGGCCGCCGACAGAAACGCTGTTGTGCCCAAAGCGCCGCCCACCGCGAGTTTGACGAACTCTCTGCGGTCCGGGCTGAAAGTGAAACTGCTCGATACTTCGTACTTCGATTCAGAATTTTCCATTGCTCATCTCCCTCGCAGCTTTTCCATCCAGCGCTGCGGCGACGAGCCAGTATATCTAAATCTGTGGTTACCGCACTGCTGTGGAAGAGAATTTCTTCACCATGGCGAGCAGCAGCTTGCGGTCGCTCTCATTCAGATTCGCCGAGTAGCGCCGAATCTGGGTCAGAAAGCGGAGTTCTTCGTCCGTGAGCTTCTGTGTATTGAACTGGCGGCCCAGCGAGTCGTCGGCGAAGAACTGCGCGATAGGCAGATCGAGGGACTGGGCGATCTTTGAAAGCGTGTCGAGCGAAGGCACGGTGTGGCCGTTTTCAACGCGTGAAAGATAGCAGCGAAGTAGTCCGGTCTTCTTTTCTATATCGCCTTGAGAAAGGCCTTTCTGTAAACGGTAAGCGCGAATCGTGGTGCCGATTTTCATGGTGGAGGAGTCCTGTCCCTTGCGTACCAGGGTTTACTTCCGTGGTAGCAATCAAAAGATTATTGGCTTAATAGTTAACATGCAGCCGGGAGAAATGCAAGTGTGTCTGTCACGCCGTTCCTCTTTGATTACGTCCAGTGGCAACGCGACAGGTTCTTCCTGAGATACAAGAGCCCCTCAACCGGTTCGTTGTTGTAAGGAGCGTCGTCGCTTGGCGCCGTGGAGAAGGTTTACGACTGGTCCGAGCGGGCATGCGATGGTAAACCTTAGCGGTGCGCAAACCGTCAAACTGAGTACGGGCTGGAAATGGTGGGGAGCGTGGATGCAGCGAGCAGCGTTGACGAATGCAGTTGCGGTAGGGATTCTTGTGGTTGCCAGCGCTGCCGGATGGGCGCAGGCGGCGCAGGCTCCTGCTCCGGCTGGCGCACCCGCTGCAGCTACAGGCGCTCCAGCTTCCGCACCGCAGGCGCCGCAGGGCCAAGCCCCGCCGACTCAGGCCCCTGCGAGTCAGTCACCCGGCGGCAGGCTTCACGGCGTGGTCAAGAGCGGTAACATCCCGCTGCCGGGTGTGACCGTGACCGCCCAGAACACCCTTACCGGCAAGAAATTCTCAACCACAACCGACATTACCGGTGCCTGGTCCATGACCCTGCCGCAAAATGGGCGCTACGTAATTCGCACGCAGTTTGCGGCGTTTGCCATCGGATCGCAGGAAGCGCTGTTGAACGCAGCGAGCCACGACCAGACAGTGAACTTTGCGCTGGTGCTGGCTTCGCGCGCAGCCGCGCAGGAGCGGCAGGACACCGAGTCAGCCAGTCAGCAGGCCGCGAACTCGGTCATCCAGCAACTGGCGGGCAACGGTGCGGGGAGCCTGAGCCTGACGAGCGCGCTGAGTGCCGATACCGATACCAGCAGTGGAACGGCGGGCGCCAGCGGCGCGGAACTGCCGTCAGTGGCCGGCAACTCCGACTTCGGCGCAGATTCGGTAGCGATCAGCGGTCAGTCGGGGCAGGTGAGTCCGATGGCGGGCGTGAACGTCGAGCAAATCAGGGACGCGATCGCGGCATATCAGGCGGCGAATCCCGGACAGAGTCTTCCCGGAGCAGGCGGCCTGTTCGGGGGTGGCGGGGGCGGCGGATTTGGCGGCGGTGGAGGTTTCGGTGGAGGTGGTGGCTTCGGGGGCGGCGGAGGATTTGGTGGTGGAGGCGGTGGCTTCGGCGGCCGAGGGGGCGGTGGCGGCGGCGGCGGTGGGCGCGGCAACTTCCGCGGCTTCAATCCGGGCCAGCCTCATGGAGCCATCTTCTGGATGGGCAGCAACTCTGCTTTGAACGCTGAGCCTTTTGCGTTGCGCGGCCAATCGCAACAGCAGCCGGCATCCGGAACCAATCGCTTCGGACTGACGTTCATGAGCGCGCCCTACATTCCGCGCCTGACCAAGCCAAGCGGCAAGGATACGGTTTTCCTCACGCTGAGCGGCACGCGGCAATCGACTCCGCAAGACGACTACGCAACTGTGCCCACGGATTTGGAGCGCGGCGGAGATTTTTCCGCAGCCGGTTTGCCGCCGATTTACAACCCCGCAAATTTTCAGCAGTTCGCTTACAACGGGAATGCGAATGTGATTCCGCCGGCCTCCATCGCGGCGCAAGCGACGGCGTTGATGAAGTATTTTCCTGAGCCGAATCTCGTTGGCGGCAGCGCAAACAACGCCTATAACTACCATCTGCTGACCACAGCGCAAACCAACTCCACGCAGCTTGGCGTGCGTTACATGCGCAGCCTGGGCAAGAACGCAACGCAGCCGGGTGGCGGGCGCGGCGGCGGCGGCGGTGGTGGCGGGCGCAGGGCGCAGGGACAGAATCAGGGGTTGCGGCAGAGCTTCAACGTCAATTACAACTGGAGCCGCTCAGCCTCAGACAATGTGAATATCTTTCCGCAACTGGGCGGCAAGAGCGAGTCAGACTCGAACTCCGCGCAGGTTGGCTACACGGTTGGTTATCACAAGGTCACCAACATCTTCAACGTGAGTTGGAATCGCAGCCAGAGCCAGACGACAAATTTCTTCACCAACGGGACCGATATTGCAACGCAGATCGGTATCCTGGGGCCCGGCGGTGTTGGCCTCAATTCAAGCCCGTTGAATTACGGCCTGCCCAGGGTGACCATGAGTACCATCACCGGCCTGAGCCAGCAGCAGCCAAACTTTTCTGTTGCGCAAACCACGTCGGCCTCAGAGGTGTTGAGCTGGATTCACGGCAAGCACAACCTGCGCTTTGGTGGCGACTACCGGCGCGTGCATCGCGATTTTCTTGGCGGCTCAAATGCTACCGGCAGCTTTACGTTTACCGGCCTTTTTACTGAAGACTCGGCCGGAGATCAGGTAACCGGCTCGCCGCTCGCGGATTTTCTGCTCGGCCTTCCACAGGCCACAACCATCGACTCGTCGGTGGCCAAGAGCTATCTTCGCGACAACGTGTACGATGCATTTGCGCAGGACGACTGGCGTGCGACACCATCGCTCACGCTGAACATCGGTCTCCGCTATGAGTTTTACGCGCCGTATACAGAAAAGTTCGGACACATTGCTTTCGTCGACACCAATCCCGCAGCAGGATTCACTGGACAGACCGAAGTAGTGGCCGGAGGCACGGGCCCTTTCAGCGGCAAGCTGCCGGGAGCTTTGGTGTTTCCGTATCACAAGGCGATTGCACCAAGGCTGGCGTTTGCCTGGCGTGTGCCCAAGTTGAAACAGACAGTGGTACGCGGCGGATACGGGATGAACTTTACTGTGGGCCAGTACGCGGGCTTTGCTACATCAATGGCGCATGAGCCGCCGTTTGCCAACGAGCAAACCAACGAAGCGGCGACCCCCAGCGGCAAGGCCACCTCGGCGTGCGTGAAGAGTGCCACCTGCTTTACGCTGGCCAATGGATTTCCGTCGCCCGACACAACGGGCAACTATGCAGTCGATCCGCACTACGCGCTGCCGCACGTGCAGGCGTGGAACCTTGACATCCAGAAGACGCTGCCGTGGGGCATCGTGATGAATCTTGGATACAACGGATCGAAGGGCAGCAATCTCGACGTGAAGAGCGCGCCGCGCGCAACACCGAGCAGTCCCAACACCGACCCGACAAATCTGATCTTCAATTACGACCAGGCGACCGCGTATTCCCGGTTCAACGCAGGCACGGTGCGGGTGAACAAGCGGCTGTCGAGCGGCATTGCGGTGGGCGCGAATTATCAGTATTCGCACTCGATCGACGACACGGTTACGATGGCGCAAAATTGGCAGGTACTTGGCGCCGAAGAAGCAAGTTCAAGTTTCGATCAACGCCACAAGGTCAGCGGAACCTATCTCTACGAATTGCCGTTCGGCAAAGACAAGTCCTGGGTTACAACCGGAAAGGCCTCGCACATTCTGGAGGGATTTTCAATCTCGGGTAACTTTACATTCGCTACCGGATCGCCGATTTCGCCGAGTTATCAGGCGGCAGTGGCCGACGTGGCGCGCGGCACGGCGGGAACGTTGCGGCCTGACCTGGTGCCGAGTGCTTCGATCACCGCCGGAGGCGGATCGCTGCGGAAGTGGTTCAACACCGCGGCTTTTGCTGCGCCTGCGGGATTGTATGGAACAGCGACGCGAAATTCGATTACCGGGCCGGGGACGATTTTAAATGACATGGCGCTTTCAAAAACGATGCAGTTGGGCGACACGCGCAGCTGGGAGTTTCGCGCCACGGCCAAAAATGTTTTCAATACCGTGCAGTATTCCGGCGTGGACACCAATGTAACTTCACCCACTTTTGGACAGATCACTTCAACTGCAATTGAAGGGATGCGGTCGTTTCAATTCACGTCGAGGTTCAGGTTCTGAAGAACAGCTATCAGCTATCAGCTTTCAGCTTTTAGCTCACTGACGGATTGGCAGAATAGCCGGATGGTCGCAAAAGGGGTTTCATGATCGGTTGGTTGCGCAAGGTCGGAGCGGGAATGGCGGCGATGGCGCTCGCAGTTCCGGGTGCGGGGCCGGCGCTTGCGCAGGAACCGACGCAGGTCTCGAATGCTCCGCAAGGCGGCTTCACGCTGAAAGTGAACAGCGACCTGGTGCTGACCAACGTGGTGGTGCGCGACGCGAAGACCGGCGAAGTGGTGAAGGGGCTCAAACAGAGCGACTTCAGCGTCTACGAGAACGGCAAAGAGCAGCACATAGATACATTCGATTTTGAGAGCGTTGACATGGCCACGCCGCTGAATGAAGCCACGGTGAGCGGCCTGGCAGTGGGTCCATCCGGCAACGGGCCGAAGGCAGTCGTCGTTGCCAAGCCTGAGGATCTGCGCAATCACCGGTTGATTGTCATGTTCTTCGACCTCACTTCCATGCAGCCGGAAGATCTTGACCGAAGTGTGCAGGCGGCGCAGGCGTTCTTGAAAACCAGGATGCAACCGGCCGACCTGGTGGCGCTGGTTTCGCTTGGCGACACTCTGACGGTGGACCAGGATTTTACCGCCGACAAGAATGCTCTGATCAATGAAGTGGGCGTATACAACGGCACCGAGAGCACGGGCTTTGCCGCTGGCGCCACCGCGAATTCGAACCAGGTGGAAGACACCACCGGTTACACACCCGACGAGAGCGAGTACAACGACCTCAACACTGACCGCGAACTGTTTGCACTGCGCGCGGTGTCGCAGTCACTCGAAAAGATCAACGAGAAAAAATCGCTGCTGTATTTTTCCGGTGGCATTACGCGCGACGGCATTGAGAACCAGGCGTCTCTGCGGGCAGCCATCAACGCGGCGGTGCGCGCCAATCTTTCTATCTACAGTGTGGACACGCGCGGCCTGCAGGCGATTGGGCCGCTGGGCGACGCATCCACCGGCAGCCTGCGCGGAAACGGCGCTTCGAACGGCGGCGCGCTCACCAACAACATGAACGCCAACTTCGCCAGCCAGGAAGTCATGGCGACGCTTTCCAGCGATACCGGTGGCAAATCGTTCTTCGATTCCAACGATTTTGCTCCGGCGTTTGCGCAGGTGCAGAAGGATACGTCAGCCTACTACGCCATCGGCTTTCATTCGTCGAACCCGGCGCGTGATGGCAAATACCGCAAGCTTGCGATCAAGGTCAAGGTGCCGGGAGTCAAGCTCGAATACCGCCAGGGCTACTATGCGCCGGCGGACTTCAAGCACTCCGGCCGCGAAGACCGCGAGCAGGAGCTTACCGACCAGTTGGCCAGCGATCTGCCCGCGACCGATATGGCAATGTATCTCGACGCCATGTACTTCCGCCTCGACGAGAACCGTTACTACATGCCGGTCTCGCTGCTGGTGCCGGGCTCGCAAATTCCTTTTGTAAAGGGCGGCGACAAAGACAAAGCGACGCTCGATATTCTCGGCGAAATCATCGACGAAGTGAAGCGGCCCATCGGCCACGTGCGCGAGACTGTGAAGCTGAACCTCGATCCCACCCTCAACGCGCGGCAGAAAAACATTCAGTACACCACCAGCTTCAACCTGCCTCCGGGCAAGTACCAGGTAAAGTTTGTGGTGCGTGAAAATCAGACCGGCCGCATGGGCTCGTTTGTGGCAGATGTTACGTTGCCGGATCTGAAAAAGGCTCCGCTGAAAATAAGTTCAATTGTGCTTGCCGCGTCGCGCCAGTCGAGCAAGAGGCAAGACCCGCTGGTGCGCAATGGCGAGGAATACGTGCCCGATATCAGCCACGTCTTCCGCCAGGACCAGCACATGTATCTGCTGTACGAGGTCTACAGTCCCGCGCGCGAAAAGGCCGCCGAAAATGCGCCCAAGGGGACCAAGCCCGGCATCAATCTGCTGAGCAGTCTCGAACTCATCCAGGGTTCAACGAAAGTGTACGAGACGCCGCTGGTGCAGGCGAAGGCGATCAATGTCGACGGGCGCGACGCGGTGGCGATTGAGATGGACGTGCCGCTGGCGGGGCTGAAGCCCGGCACTTATTTATGCCAGTTGAACGTAATCGACGATGCGGGCGGCAGCTTTGCGTTCCCGCGCTTTGCGGTGTTGGTGCGAGAGCCGGCCGCGCCCGTGCCGGCAGCAGTCGGAACTGCGCAGCCTCAACCCGCAGGCAACGGCGGCTCGGAATGATCGCCGGAATTTCCGGCTTCTAACGAATGCTGGGTGCCCCATCGGGGAGCCCCCTGGGCCCCGCGCCTTTTGCGGAAAGGGTGGGAGGCCACAAACCGCTAATCAGCCTTTCGATCTGTCTTCTTCTCGCTGTCATACGGGCAGTGCCTGCATCCCGAGCCGCAGCAGGAACCGCGCTTCAGATGATAAGCAGCCGTGAAGACCAGATTCGGCCCCTCGAAATAGTAATCCTCGGGTTCCAACTTGGGTGGCTGCGCTGGCGAATTCTGGGCAATGCTTCGGTCGTCACTGCGGCTCATGCTTCCATTTTCTCCTGAGCCGGTGCCGCGCGCGCAAACCGGTCGTCGCGAATAGGTAGAATTGAAGCATGAACGTTTCTGCGCAGGATCGCGCCCGCAAAATTAAAGTCATCCTTTTCGACGTTGACGGCGTCCTAACCGACGGTGGCATCTGGTTGATTCCAGTTCCAGTAGTCGTGGACGGCAAGGCCACTACCAAAATGGTGGAGGCCAAAGGCTATAACGCGCACGACGGCACCGCGATTTCGCTCGCCCGGCTCGGCGGCCTCAAGTGCGGCATCATCACCAAGCGCATCTCGGAGACGGTGGCCCTGCGCGCCCGCGACCTGAAGTTAGAGTTCGTCTATCAGGGCCAGGCCTTCAAGATGAAGGCTGTGCGCGACATCATGGAAAAGGGCGGCGTGACGCTCGAAGAGATTGCGTACGTCGGCGACGACGTGATCGACTTGCCTGTAATGCGCACATGCGGATTTGCAGTTGCCGTGGGCGACGCTCGCGAGCGCGTGAAGGCCGAAGCGCATTACGTGACGCCGGCCCGCGGTGGTCGCGGCGCAGCGCGTGATGCAGTCGAATTTATTCTCGAGGCCAAGGGCGTGCTGACCGAGTGCGTCGAGGCATACATCGACGAGGACAATCCGATCGCGCCATCGATGGATATCGGCAAAGGCGGCGACCTGGCGTGAGCGAATCAAGAAAAGCGGTAGTCCTGCTCAGCGGAGGCCTCGACTCGGCCACCGTGCTGGCCATTGCGCGCAGCCAGGGCTATGAGCTTTACGCGCTCTCGTTCTCTTACGGACAGCGGCACATTTGGGAATTGGAGGCGGCCAAGCAGGTTGCCGCGTCCATCGGCGCTGCGGAGCACAAGATCGCGCAAATCGATCTGCGCGTGTTTGGCGGCTCGGCGCTCACAGACGACATCGCTGTCCCCAAGGGCCGTGCGATGGAGGAGATGGGGCACGGAATTCCGATCACCTATGTGCCCGCGCGCAACACTATTTTTCTTTCCTTTGCTCTCGCGTGGGCGGAGGTGCTGGGATCGAGCGATGTTTTTATCGGCGTCAATGCACTGGATTACTCGGGCTACCCAGACTGCCGGCCTGAGTTCATTGAGGCGTTTGAGAAGATGGCGAACCTCGCGACCAAGGCCGGAGTCGAAGGCCGCCAGGCGCTAAAGATTCACACGCCGCTGATCGCCATGTCGAAGGCAGAGATTATCGCCAAGGGCTTCGAACTGGGCGTCGACTACGGGCTCACCAGCAGTTGCTACGATCCGTCGCCGACGGGCGAGCCGTGCGGGCAATGCGATTCCTGCCTGCTTCGCCAGAAAGGGTTTCGCGAAAATGGGCGCGAAGACCCGCTGCGGTATCGGAAAAGCTAGCTGTCAGTTGATAGCTGAGAACTGAGAACTGAGAACTGAGAACTGAGAACTGTTTCATGAGCTACGCAGTCAAGGAAATCTTTTATACGTTGCAAGGCGAAGGAGCGCAGGCGGGACGAGCCGCGGTCTTCTGCCGATTTGCGGGCTGCAATCTCTGGTCGGGCCGCGAGCAGGACCGCGCGACTGCAATCTGCAAATTCTGCGACACGGATTTTGCCGATACGAACGGACCAGGTGGCGGAAAATTCGAAACCGCTGAATCGCTCGCCGCAGCGATTCAAGAGAAGTGGCCTTCGGGCTCGACATCAGGAAAGCGATTCGTGGTCTGCACCGGCGGAGAGCCACTGCTGCAACTGGAAGCGCGCTTGATCGAGGCGCTGCACGCCTGCAATTTCGAAATCGCCGTGGAGACGAATGGAACGATTGCTGCTCCGGACGGAATCAACTGGGTGTGCGTGAGCCCCAAGGCCGGAGCTGCTCTCGTTCAAAGGAGCGGTGACGAGTTGAAGGTGGTGTTTCCGCAGGACGGCTTCGAGCCTGAGGATTTTGGCGGCCTTTCATTCCGGCATTTTTTTCTTCAGCCGATGGACGGACCCGATCGCGCAGCAAATACAGAGCTAGCGCTCAGGTATTGCATGCAGCATCCGCAGTGGCGGCTGAGTCTGCAGACGCACAAGATCCTCGGGATTCCGTAGAAGCAGGGAACGAGGGAACGAGGGAACAAGGGAACAAGGGAACGAGGGACCAGCGTTTTGCGAATGATGGCTAGATCCCCGAATTTGCGCTTTCTTGTTCCCTAGTTCCCTCGTTCCCTTGTTCCCTGACTTTTCGCGCTTCCGCCTCCGCCAGCCAACCGCGGCGCAACTTTTCTTGCGCAATGCTGGAGAGGTACGGCTTGATGTCCAGAATCGGCGTGCCGTCCAGCATGTCTACGCCGCGCACGCGAAGCGAGGCTCCTTCGCGACCGAGCAGTTCAACAATAGTGAGCGCAATTGGATTCGGGCGGCGCGGCGACCGTGTGGCAAACACGCCGTGCGGTCTCTTCTCATCCGTAGGCGGGTGAGCGATGAGGTCGAAGCCGTCGGCGCGGTCGAAGGCCCAGATTACGTAGAGATGCGAGAACCCCTCGATATCAAGCAGGCCGGTTTCGAATTCGCTCAGAATCTCAAGCGCGCCTTCTGCCTCGTGTTTTGCGCCAAGTCCGCGGGGAATCGCGGACGTTTCGTTGTACGGGCTTTTTACGAATCCAATTGGGCGAAAAGTGAACATTGTCTGTGGCGCCTCCGGCTCTAATCATATTCGCGCTGACAGCTATCCCCGGCATGGTCTAAACTGGTCGGGCTTTGGAGATATACGATTAGCAGGCAAGTTAGCCGGAGCCGCATCGCCATCGCAAACGCCAAACCGGACCAGAGGGGATTGACCATGTGCAACAAAGCCGACAACCACGCGCACACCCATGATCACAACCATGACCACGACTACACGCATTCGCATAGCGCTGGTGGCCAGACGCATGTCCACTCTCGCAATCACGATTCCGGCGTGGATCGCACGTCGCGGCGCGACTTTCTTCGTGTGCTGATGGGCGGCGCTTTGGCCGGCGCGTCGGTGATGGAGCTGGCCTACCATCGTGCAGCCTGGGCGCGTTCCGCGGCACCCGAGGACGATGGCGACCTGTTCGACATTCAGAAGGCGGCAAACGGCATTTACTTCGCGCATGCACGGCCGCAGACGGTGATCAACTGCAACGCAGCAATCTTCGTGCGCTCGAAGGATGTCGTCGTGGTCGATGCGCATTCCAAGCCTTCGGCCGCCGCGTCGATCATCCGGCAAATCAAGCGGCAGATCACGGACAAGCCGGTGCGGTACGTCATCAACACGCACTTTCACTGGGACCACACGCAGGGCGACCACGCCTACGCCATGACCGGCAGCAAGGTGGACTTCATCGCCAGTTCCATGACCAAGCAGTTGATGGAGGAGTTTGCGGTTGCGCGAATGAAGGCATCGCGCGACGCCGTACCCGGACAGATTGAAGCGATGCGCAAGCGGGCCGAGGCCTCTTCATCGGACGCGGAGAAAGCTTTCTGTGCTGAGCAGATAAAGCACCTTGAGGCCTACCAGGCAGATATCAAGGACTATCACCTGGAACTGCCGACGATCACCTTCGACAAGTCGTACCTGCTGGCTGATCCGGCATTCGATCTGCATCTCGAGTTTCACGGCCGCTCGCATACCGCGGGCGATGTCTTCGTCTTTTGCCCACAGCAGCAGGCGGTTGCAACCGGAGACGCGATTCACGGCTGGCTGCCGAATATCGCCGACGGCTATCCGCGCCTGTGGCCGGGCACCATCGATGAAGTGGCCCATGCCGACTTCAAGTACATGATGGGCGGGCATGGGCCCATGCAGGCGGACCGCACGGTCATGACGAGCCAGCGCAACTATATCGAAGAGTTGGCCGAGAAGGTGGATGCAGGCAAGAAGGCCGGTCAGAGCCTGGCGGAGTTGCAGGCGCGCCTGACTGTCGCCTCGCTGAAGTCGATGCAGTCGAACGGATATCAGGCGTTCCTGGAGCGCACGCTGGCAGCGAGCCATCCGCATTTCGGCAAAATGCCGCCGCTGCAAAACGATGTGAACGCCAACATCAGCGACGTTTACAAGAACCTGGACAAGGTTTAGTCCAGTTTCAAGAATTTGCCGCATGCGTCCTTGTGACGCATGCGGTTTCGCGTCTGGCAATGCAGACGCGCGGCACAGAGGTAAGCTGGGATTGTTTCGAGGAGGTCGGGACAATGCAGGCAGCAGTGGTCAATGTTCTGGGCCAGACGCCCAGATATCTGCAGTTTCCCGAGCCCGTAGCCGGGGAGGGCGAGGCTCTTATCCAGATGCGGGCCGCGGGGCTTCACCCGATTGTGAAGGCGCTGGCAAGCGGCTCGCATTACTCCAGCGGCAGCGCGGTTCCCTTTGTGCCGGGCGTCGACGGCGTGGGGCTTCTGGAGGACGGAAGCAGGGTCTATTTTGTCTTTGCCCGCAAGCCCTGGGGAACCATGTCGGAGCGCACCGTGGCTCCGCGGTCCATGTGCATTCCATTGCCCGACGGGCTGGACGACACGCATGCGGCGGCTATTGCCAATCCCGGAATGTCCGCTTGGATGTCGCTGAAGGAGCGTGCCGGCCTGGCCCAGGGTGAAACCGTGCTGGTGCTGGGAGCGACGGGAGTGGCAGGACAAATTGCCATTCAGGCCGCGCGGCATCTGGGGGCGAAACGGGTAATCGGCGCCGGCCGGAACGTGGAAGCCATTGCAGCGGCAGATGTGGACGCGATCATTGCGCTGGGCCAACCGGAAGAGGCAGTGCGGGAGGCATTTGCCGCGGAGGCCGCCTTGGGCATCGACGTGGTGATCGACTATCTGTGGGGCAGGCCAACGGAACTGCTGCTGGAGGCTCTGGCCAAGGGCTTCAAAGCCAGCGCGACCCATCGGACGCGCCTGGTGGAGGTGGGCGAGAGCGCAGGAAAGACGATTGCGCTGCCCGGCGCGACGTTGCGCAGCATTGATCTCACACTTCTTGGCAGCGGATTCGGCTCCGCATCGCTCGACAAAATCTTCGCTGCCATTCCGATCCTGTTTTCGATGACTGCCGCCGGGAAGCTGAAAATTGACGTCGAACCAGTCCCCCTGGCTGAAGTCGAGGGGGCGTGGAACCGGGTTGAAAAGGGCCGCCGGATCGTGTTCACGGTCTAGAGCATTTTCGGAATACACATCGACTTTTTAAGAGCATTGAAAGGTGGCTTTTTCTTGAGGAAAAGGCCACTTAGCATAGTGCCTTCGGTCTACACCAATTCCGAAAATGCTATAGCTGACCGGGACGCCCCCTGAGAAGCCTATTGCGCCGCGGGTTTCATCGGGCAGGCACCGTAGTCCTTCGAGAGCTTATCCACTTGAAATTGCCGGGTAGCGCCGGCAGTTTTCTTTTCCTTTTTGCCGGAAACGTGCACGCGGTCACCTTGCTTGACGTCGGTCACCGCTCCCACAAGAGCGTACGGCTGGTGGTCGCCCTGATTCTCAAGCATCAGGCCGCCAGCGCCAGACTCCACACAGCCAGTGATGTTGTGGTTGGCGTAGCCATGGTGAATGACGACGTAGGTGACGATCACAATCGCTGCGCCAGTGGCAATAATCGCAATCAGGATTCCAGCCACCTCGGACTTGCTCACGATGGTGCCGGTCTGGGCGTTCGCCGCCGGGGTTGCGGTCAAGGCCGCGGCACAAAGTACCACCGTGGCAACCATGCTTCGGAGTCTTAATTTCAAATCAGGCCTCGATTCCAATTCATGCGTCCGATTGATGTCGTTTGTCGCCCGCTATTTGTGGCTTTCCCGGTTCGGCTTCGCCGTGCCCAGGCTGCGCCTCGGAGAAGAACCGTTTCGTCGAATGCTCGAAAGTTTCGGCAGTGTGAGTGGGATTCAGGAAGGAAGGGGAAATGGTGACTCCGCCTTTTTACCTTGGAAAAACACGATTAGCAAGATATTTCCTCCGCGCGCCCCCTCCCGGTCACCGCGCCAGGGCACCAAAACACGGGGCGCGGCCGCCAATTTGCATGAATCTTTCGTCATTAAAACTCTTTTACAGGCGTGACCGGGAACACTTTAGGGGTAGTCCGGTGTCTAAGACAATAGAGGACGCGGGACAGCCGGAAATTTGCCGCCTGTCCCCCGAATCCCGCGGGCTCCACTGCAGTATCGGTTTTCCGGCGGCAACTTTTGGCTGCTGGAGGGAGTGGCCGCATCAAAGCTGAGGGAATCTGCCAGTCGGGCCGAAGCAAGGCCCGGAAAATGACAGATGCCAAACGTGACTGAGATGCGGTATAGGTGGGAGGACACTGAATTGCAGGCGGACCTCACCATGGGCAATCTTGCCAGCGCGCTGACGCTCCAATCAGAAGAAGCGGCTCTCATTGCGGAGCTACGAGCCGGCTCAGAGGAAGCGTTTGCGTGGCTGATCACACGCTTTCATCAACCCATTTACTCGCTGCTGGCGCGCATGGTGTACGACCGTGACGACGCTGCAGACCTGACCCAGGAAGTCTTTGTAAAGGTCTTCCGCGGAGTGCACAGCTTTCATGGCGAGTCGTCGCTGCGGACCTGGATTTACCGGATCGCGCTGCGCGAGGCATCAAACCAGCGCCGCTGGTGGATGCGGCACAAGCAGCAGGAAGTGGCAATCGACCAGGAGATGACGGAAGGAGAAAATGGATCGCAGGTGCGGCTGAAAGAACGCCTGGTGGATCCGTCCGAGTCGCCCTACGATGCGGTGGTGCATGCGGAGAACCGGGCGCGCGTTGAATCGGCCTTGAGGCAGGTTCCTGAGCCATTCCGTACCACCTTGATTTTGCGTGACATTGAGGGATTTGTTTACGAAGAAGTTGCTGAGGTCCAGGGCGTGAGTCTGGGCACCGTAAAGTCGCGGCTGGTACGCGGACGGGCCTGTTTGAAGACTCTCTTGTCGGCGCCGAACGCGGGCATAGACCCGTCGGCTTTTGCCGAATACGAAATGCCCCTGGGAGAGGAGGCACGATGAACGGCTGCGAGGCGATGCAGGAAAGATTTTCGGAGTATTTGGACGGCCGGCTGAACGGACGGGTGATGCAGCAGATCGCTGCCCACCTGGGCGGATGCCCGAAGTGTGCCCGCGAATGGGATTCGCTGCGCGAGGCGCAGTTGTGTCTAGCCCAGTTGGGTCCGGTGGCCGCGCCTGAAGATCTCCTGCTGCGAATTCGGGTTGCCGTCAGCCAGGAGCGGGCGCGCAGTAAAGAGAGTGTCTTTGATGTCTGGGGCCTGGTGTGGAAGAACACCGTGGGTCCGTTTCTACTGCAGGCTTCGGCGGGCTTTGCCAGCGCCGTGCTGCTGCTGGGCACTGTAGTCGTACTGGTCACCATGTTTACTCAGCCTGAAACTGCGCAGGCCAACACGGACGAGCCGCTGGGCAACCCCACCGCGCCGAGGCTGGTAAGTTTCTCCAGCGGAGTGGGCAGCAACCTTATCGGCGCCGTTTCCGGCCCGGTGATCGTGGAAGCCTATATCAACGATGAGGGCCAGATGTACGACTATCGCATCCTCTCCGGCCCCACCGACAGCACCACCTGTTCTCAGGTGGAGAACCTGCTTTTGCTTAGCCGGTTTGAGCCTGCCCGGTACTTCGGCCAGCCGGTCCGCGGCCTTGCGGTGCTCTCCTTCTCCGGCGTTTCCGTGCGGGGGTAAAGCAGGGATCAGTGTTCAGGTGTCAGGGTTCAGAATCCTCGACCACAAGTGTCGACCGGGAACCCTCCCAGTGATGGATCAAGTACTTGGCCGTCCGTCGCGAACGGATTGACCATCGCGTCCAATTGACTTAAGGAGCATGGTTTCCCTTCTCGGAGTAGCGAGTTCTAGCTGACGACTGATCCCTGCACCCTGATCCCAGCCTCTCCCTCCCGTTTGACCCTGCCGCTGCGTCTAACTAGACTTGCAGACAGGGTCTCCTAATGACATTTCGTACAATTCGATCCTTTTATTTTGCTGCGGCCGTTTTTTTGTGCCTGCTGGCAGGTGTTTCTGCCTCTTCGGTGCTGGCTCAAGCGCCAAACGCCCAATCTTCAAGCAGCAGTCCAAACATCGACCAAGGTGCGACTTCCGCGCAGGCGTACGTGCGGGAGAAGACACCGTCGCTTGTAGACCCGGCCGGACCCACCATCTCCCTGACCAACGCGGAGCCGGTATTCGTGATGGCCGCGGCCTTGAATATGTGCGGCTATGACGAGGGGCAGGAAAGCAGCGCGCCGGTGCGCAAGCAGGTGCGCGATGAGATCGACAAGGCCATGGCTGCGAGCGAGGATGCGCGAGCCAAACGCGACGCCGTATGCCTCTTCATTGCCCAGCACAAGATGACGGGCACGGAGCTGGACATCTCGCAGTATATTTCGCTTTCGCTCTATCTTACGCCCCCGCCAGAAATGGAAACAACGGCGGATTTGACCGAGATGCCGCCCGATGCGACGCAGGTGGCGGAAATTGTGCCGCACCTGAAGGATTTCGCCGACGCAGTTGACCTGCACGGAATTTGGCTTACAGTGCGCCACATCTACGACGAGCAGGCCGCGCAGTTGCACGATCCTTTGTCGAAGATGATTGTTTCAACCAACCTCTACCTCAAGATGGCGGCATCCACTTATGACGGACGGCGTTTCATTGTGGTGACCGAGCCCATGCTTTCGCCGAGCACGGTGAACGCGCGCATTTACGGGACCGACTACGTGGTGGTGGTTTCGCCGGTCAACGGCACGATTCACATGAGCGACGTTCGCCACACCTATCTGCACTACGTGATTGAGCCACTGCTTTATGCACGAGCCAACGCCATCGACCGGACGCAGCCGATTCTCAAGGAGATTCGCGAGGCGCCACTCGAGTTCCGCTATCGGTCTGACACCGTGCCGCTGACGGTTGAATGTCTGATCAAGGCGATCGAGGCGCGGACCATGAACACCGGAATTCCGGAGTACAAAATTCCCGCGGATGTGGACCGTTCGCAACTGCCGCGCTACCAGCATGAACAGCAGGTCACCGGGCAAAAACAGGAAGCCGTCCGCGTGGCCATGGTGCAGCACGACATGAAACAGGGGTTTGTGCTCACCCAATACTTTTACGAACAGATGATCCAGTTTGAAAGGGATCCCGCCAGCCTCAAAGACACCATCGGCGAAATGGTCTACAGCATGGATGTGGACCAGCAGGTGCACCGGGCGCGCCAGACCGAGTTCGACAAGGAAGCGGATACCGAGGTGCTGGGGCGCAGCAAGCCGCACAAGATGATGGGAATGGAACTGGCCGAAGCGCAGCTCTCAAACGGGGACATGGCACGGGCCAGTGACATGGCGCAAAAGGTGCTGGCGAAGCAGAGCGACACAATCGCCTCCGCGGCAGACAGCGCGCGTGCCTACTTCATTCTGGCCAGGGTGGCCGCAATGTCAGGGCATCCCGAGCAGGCAATCGACGACTTCCAAAAGACCCTTGCGACCACCAAGGAGCAGCGGCTGAAGGCCTGGTCGCACATTTACCTGGGCCGCATGCTCGACCTGGACTGCAAGCGCGACCAGGCCCTGTCGGAGTACAAGCTGGCGCTCACAGTGCGCGACGGTCGCGAGGACACGCGCCTGGCCGCGGAGCGGGGCGTGAAGAACGCCTACTCCGTGAACGGGCACACCTGCGACGAAGATGCGGACGACACTCCCGGCCCCGTTCCGCCCAAGCCGGGATCGCCGGCTCCTGCGCAGGATGGTTCACAGAAGCCGCAATAGTCCTTTCGCAATGGTTTGAGAGCCTGAGGGTGGCGTCTAATCAAAACATCGGGAGCACGTCGCGTCCGGAATCTTCGGGGGCGGAAGTGTATCCGGGAACGATTCGGTAATTCGGATCTGGGCGAGGCGTATTTGGAAGCAGCACAAAAAGAACTGGAAACCACGCTCGGGTATGTTTTCCGGGCACCTGAACTGCTGGTGCGCGCCTTGACCCACCGGTCGCTGGCCAAGGAGCTGGCGGCCCAGGAACAGCAGCACGAAAGCTTGACTATTGCGGCGAGCGTGGCCGGGAAACTCGAGGCAACCATCGGTGAGCCGGGCGACAATGAGCGGCTGGAGTTTCTCGGGGACGCGGTGCTGGGGCTCGTGGTGGCAGAGGCTCTGTTCGGGTTGCATCCGGAGTGGCACGAGGGCGAGCTGACCCGCGTTCGTGCGCAACTGGTAAGCCGGCAGCATATGGCGCAGGTGGCCGGGGCTATTGGCCTGGGCAGGCATGTGCGGCTGAGCCGGGGCGAGGACAAGAGCGGCCTGAGGCGCAAGAGCACGGTGCTCTCAAATACCATGGAGGCAGTGATCGGCGCGCTGTTTCTTGACGGCGGTCTGGAGCCTGTAAGAGCCTTTGCGCGGCGCCAGGTGTTGGGCGAAGCTGCCGAGTTGTTGGCGGAGGAGCTGCGTTCCGGCGCGGCGTTGGGCAACTTCAAATCCGCGCTGCAGGAGCGGTTGCAGGCAGAGCGGGCGGGAACGCCGGTGTACCGCGTCAAGAGCGAGAGTGGCCCCGGCCACCGCAAAAAGTTTCTGGTTGAGGTCCGGCTCAAGATGGAAGCCGGGGAGCCCGGAAAGCCGCTGGCGCGAGGTTCGGGCAGCACCAAAAAGCACGCCGAGCAGGATGCGGCGCGGCGGGCGCTCGACAGGCTCGCCCGGCTTGCAGCAGCGGGCCCAGCAGGTGCGCCGGCAGAAGATGAGCCGGACGAGACAGAGGAGGAATAAACGGCGCAATGAGCACCCCAGCCAGCATTCCGGCCGAGATGCCGGGCGGGCACGAGTCGCAATTAGCGCACCTGCGCCTGCACTTGCCAACGCTGCCTGAGGCCCTGGCCTCGCTATTGCGCACGGTGGTGGTGGCGCTGTTTCTGCTCACGTTCGTACTGCAGCCGCTGCTGATTCCCTCAGAGAGCATGGAGCACACGCTGCTGGTTGGAGATTTTCTGCTGTTCAACAAGCAGGTGTATGCCCCCTCAAGCAAGTTGACCAACTGGCTGCTGCCGTATCGCCCAGTTGAGCGCGGAGACATCATCGTTTTTCATCATCCGCAGCCGCCCTTGCTGGTCAAGCGCGTGGTGGGCATTCCCGGCGACCATCTGCGCATCGAAGACGGGCGCGTTATGGTCAACGGAGTTGCGCTGGACGAGCCCTATGCGGCGTTCGAACCGGCGCCGCCCAATCCCTTCCGCGACAATTTTCCCGCCAAGGTTTACACCGACCCGCAAGTCGATCCCGACTGGTGGATGCAGATGCAGGACCTGACGAAGAACGGCGAACTGGTGATTCCGGCGGGGCAGTATTTTGTGCTCGGCGACAACCGCAATCACAGCAAGGATTCGCGCTACTGGGGATTTGTTCCGCGGCAGGCGATTGTGGCCAGGCCGCTGGTCATCTACTTCTCGCTGCGCCGCCCCTCAACCACCGATGTGCAGCAGGCCGTGGCACAACCTGAAGATGATAAACTCGGACACGACAGGCTTCTGTCGGCAAGACTGACGGGTTTCGCGCGCTGGAAGCGCATCTTCCACGTGGTGCATTAAAAACAGGTGTCAGGTGTCAGGGATCAGTTGTCAGTAAAAGCCCAGGCCGCTGACAACTGAAAGCTGAGAGCTGAGAGCTGTCAACGAGCGACAGGATGACAAAGAAGAAGACGCCGAACGAAGCCCAACCCGAACCGATTCCCGAACAACAAGACAGGGTGGAAGAGACGCCGTTTGAGGCGGTCGCCAGCATCTGTTCAGTGCTCGTGGTGGGTCTGTTCATTCTCACATTTCTCGCCCAGAATTTCGTGATTCCGTCCGGTTCAATGGAGGACACACTGCTGGTGGGCGACCACCTGGTTGTTGACCGCATCACGCTGGCGCCGGAGTCGAAGTGGATGCCGCTGGTTCACTATCGTGAGCCCAGGCACGGCGACATCGTGGTATTCATCAAGCCCGTGCCCGACCCGGATGCGGACGGAAAGCCGCAATATCTGTTTCTTGTGAAGCGGCTCATCGGCGTTCCCGGTGACCACATCCATCTGCGCGACGGCATCGTTTTCATCAACGGCGTGGCCCAGAGTCAGCCGAAAGATGGCAGGGAAATGCCGCCGAATCCTGGCGAGCAGGTGTTTCTTGACGAGTTTCCAACCATCCCGCCCGCCATGAATGCCAGCGCCACTGAAGAGTGGTCTGTTGAAGCGCCCAATCACATTGAGAACGGCGATCTTGTGGTTCCGCCAGGCAAGTACTTCATGATGGGCGACGACCGGCACAACAGCCTCGACTCGCGCTACTGGGGCTTTGTGCCCAGGGAAAATATTGTGGGGCGGCCGCTGTTCAATTACTGGTCGTTCAAGACGGCCGAGGAAGCATACGAACAGACCGGGCTTGGCGCCAACCTGGCCTGGATGGGCCACGTAGCCGTGCACTTCCTCAGCGACACGCGCTGGAAGCGGACGCTGCACGTGGTGCGGTAAAGACAGTGGACAGTGAGTAGTGGACAGCGGACAGAAAAATCCCCGGCCACCAATCACTGACCACTGATAAATTTTGACTTACGATTCTGAAGTGAGAACTGGGAACTGACCACTGTTCACTGCCCACTGTCCACTGATAAAGACCATGACGGAAGACGAGCAACGCCGGCAAAAAAAGCATAAGCGGCTTTGGCTGGCACTGGCGGTGCTGGTGGCCATCCTGGCGGTGCTGATTGTGCCGCCTCTGGTGAGCGTGAGCCGCTACACGAGCCGCATCACGAGCCTTATTGCGGAGTCGCTGGGCAGGCCGGTGCGGCTTTCGTCGGTGCGGGTGCGGTTGCTGCCCCGGCCGGGCTTTGTTCTTGGCGATCTCACTGTTGAAGAAGATCCGGCGTTCGGCGCCGAACCGCTGCTGCATGCCACCACTGTTACCGCCTACATTCGGATGCTCTCTCTTTGGCGAGGCAGGCTTGAGATCAGCGAGATCAGCGTGGACGAGGCCAGCCTGAACCTGGTTCGCACTCCCGACGGGCGCCGGAATCTGGATTCGCTGCTCCATTCGGCGGCAACCAAGGCCGGCACATCGGCTGCCGGCGCCGAAGCTCATGTGCCGCCGTTTCCTTACTTGGCTGCCAGCAACTCCCGCATCAACTTCAAAAACGGTGTCGAAAAGCTGCCGTTTTCCGTCGTCGATACCGACCTCTCCTTCTGGCAGGAAGATCCTGGAAAGTGGCGGATAAGGCTGCGCGGCCAGCCGGCCCGTACTGACGTGAGCCTCGACCTGGCCGACACCGGCGTGGTGGAACTGGACGCAACCGCGCAGCGCGCGTCCGACCTGCGGCAGATGCCCATCCATCTCGACCTGGAGTGGCGTGACGCTCAGCTTGGCCAGCTTACCCGCCTGGCCACCGGTTCTGATGCCGGCTGGCGCGGCGACATGCGTGGCGAAGTGCATGTGGAAGGCACTGCGGATGCGGCCCACGTGACGACCAGGCTGCGAGCCACCGGCGTTCACCGCGCCGAGTTTGCGCCGGCCGCGCCCATGGATTTCGACGCCAATTGCGGGTTTGTCTACCACTATTCCCTGCGGTCGCTTCAGGACCTGGTGTGCGACTCTCTGCTCGGCAATGGGCACCTCCGGCTGGCGGGAGATTTGCCGGGCAATGGCGACCTGCCGCATTTCTCGGTAGAACTGGATCGGATTCCGGTTGCTGCGGGCCTGGATGCACTGCGCACGGTGCGTAGCGGCATTGGCCCCGGCCTTCAGGCGGCGGGTACGGTCAGCGGCAAAGTCAGCTATGCCGAGAGTCCCGCCCCAGGCAGCGTACTCAAAAAGCCGGTTGGCCCCGCAAAGGCTCACTCGGCAAAGGCGGACGCGGCAATGCCAGCAGCAGGCCCGCTCACCGGCGGCTTTACCGTGGATGGCTTCGCACTCAGCGGAGAAGGCCTCAGCCGGCCCATCCAGGCGCCGAAGATGGTGCTGGAGCCGGCGGCTGTGGCGCAGGGACATGCGCCGGCGCTGGCTGGAACTGCTGCAATCTCCGTGGGCGGGACCATTCCACTCACCGTGAATCTCCGCATGGGACTCAAGGGTTATCAAGTGACGTTACGTGGCCAGGCAAGCATTGTTCGGGGCAGGGAACTGGCGCGCGCGGCCGGCATCAATCAGGCCGCGGCACTGGACGCTCTGGCCGGTGATCCGCTGACTGTGGACCTGACCGCAGAAGGCCCATGGATGCCGGCCGAAGAGGTTCCCTTTAGCAGCATTGCACCAGTCCTCCCCGCGATCCATGCGGCACATGGCGCCGCGTCCGGAGCTTTGTCTGCAGCAGCGTCCGGGCCAGCGAATGCGAAACCTGCCACCAACGGAGCCGCAAGCCCTGTTGTCGACAGCCTCAGCGGAACCGTGACGCTGCGCAACGCCAACTGGAAGGCCGATTATCTCGCCAATCACGTGGAGATTTCAGATGCAACTCTGCATTTGAACCTCGTCGGAGGCGCAGGCGAAAGCCGCTGGGATCCGGTCGATTTCTCCTACGGTCCGTTGAAGGGCAAGGCGAGCCTGACCATTCCGGCCAGTTGCGACCCGCCCGCCCCCTGCCCGGCCAGATTTTTAGTCCAGTTTGGCGATCTGGATGCCGAGACAGTGCAGACCGCGGCTCTGGGCGCACACGAGAAGGGCACGCTGCTGTCCGATCTGATTAACCGGCTGCATCCCGCCTCCGCGCCGGTCTGGCCGCCATTTGAGGGCATGGTTAAGGTCGATTCGCTGATTCTGGGTCCGGTGACCCTCAAGGACGCAACAGCGGATCTGAATATTCTGCCGAACAGCGCAGAGATTACAAGCCTCGACGCCACGCTGCTGGGCGGCAACCTGCACGCAGCCGGCACACTCGAAACGGGAGACAAGCCTTCCTACAATCTGACCGGAGATTTCACGAAGCTGAATGCAACCGCGGTGGGCCAACTGTTGGGTCAGAACTGGCGGGGCGGCACATTCGATGCCAACGGAAAGATCGAGCTCTCCGGGTATACAGGAGCTGACCTCGCCGGATCGGCAAAAGGCACGCTGCACTTCGAATGGCGCCATGGTTCTGTGGCTGCAACTGCTTCGGCGGCCGAAACTTCCCCCGCGCCCCTGGCCCGGTTCGATCGCTGGACAGCGGATTCCGAAATCGCGAACGGCAAGATCACCCTGGGGAAGAATGAAGTGGCGCAAGGCGGCCGCAAGCGAGCCGTGGATGCCTCCGTGACCCTTGTCGAGTCGCCCAAGGTGAGCTTTGCCGCGCCGAAGACCGCGCCTACCAGGAAGCGCTAAATTTCACCCCGCTACAATGGACTCATGGCTTCTTCCCCTACATCTTCCATCGCTCAAATCCGCTGTAAGGGTGTCCTCTTCGACATGGACGGGATTCTGGTTTCGTCCCTGGGCTCGGTAGAGCGCAGTTGGACCATGTGGGCCGAGTTGCGCGGAGTCGATCCCGAGCGCACCTGCAAGATCGCCCACGGCCGCCGCGCCATCGACACCATTGCCATGCTCAGGCCCGACCTTGACCCCGAAATTGAACTCAAGATCATCGAGGACCGGGAGGTCGAAGACAACGAGGACCTCACCGTGTTGCCCGGCGTGCTGAATCTTCTGGCAGCGCTGCCACAAAACCGATGGACTGTCGTCACAAGCGCTACCGAGCGCCTCGCGCGTGCAAGGATGGCCGCCGGAGGCGTTCCCGCGCCGGAACGGCTTGTGACCGCTGATTTCGTAACCCGCGGAAAGCCGCATCCTGAGCCGTTTCTGGCCGGGGCAGCGATGCTGGGCTTTGCGCCCGAAGATTGCGTGGTTTTCGAGGATTCGTCGTCCGGCGCAAGAGCCGGCCGGGCCGCAGGATGCACCGTGGTCGCAACCACGTTTTCTCATCCCGTTGAGTCACTGGACGCCGCGCACTACCTGGTCACCGATCTCACCGGCATAACCGTGGAAAGTGTCGGCGACGGTATCGCATTGAACCTGATCCCATTAGCCGATCAGACAGCAAAGCCGGCAATCTGACAACTGACAACTGACCACTGACGACTGACCCGTGTCCTACTCGTTCGCCTCGATGTGCCTTCCGTGCGGATCCTGCATGGGGCGCGTATTCATCTTGAACAGGTTCGTGTATGCGCGCAACTGGTCGCGGCTCAGGGTCACTTCCTGCTCCAGCACAAACCACCGCACTCCCTCTGTGCAGGGCGGGTTGGTGAGCGAACCCATATAAGTCCAGTACCCGCGCTCGGCAGGCAGCAGGCCGCCTGGATTCACCATCTCCGTAATCTTTTCGGTCTTGCCCGTGGCCGTGGGCAGGTGTCCCCAGAGAGTGGCGAGCACGGCGTTCGGCCTGTTCTGGTCCTCGATCAACCGCGCCGCGAGAATGGCCATCTTGCCATCGGCGCTTTTGTGCACCAGATGGATGCTCATGTCGGCGAGTTTGGCCTTGACCGGTTCTTCGCTTGGATGGTGGAAATCGTACTCCACCAGGTTGTAGCGGACGCCCCCGGCCACAATATAGCTGCCGGGATTCACGTGCGCCACAATCGTTTGTCCGTCGTTCTCAAGCGTGACCGACCCGGCGATGTAGTGGAACTCGATGGGCTGGAGCGCCTTGTTGAGCTTGGCGCCGCGAATGTCGAGCGGAGACTGCTCGTGGCCCTTGGAGCAGGCCTCGTACGCGGGGTCCAGCTTACCCCAGCGCAGCGGACCAATCTTGCCCTCGTAGCTCCACGGAGCTGTAGTCTGTGCTGCGGCCATGGTGGCCAAACCAATTGCAAGTCCGGCAAGTGCAGATAAACGCGCAGAAAAACGCATGAGTAGCTCCTGGGAAAATAGTCGTTCAAATGCCACGGTGAATTCTAGGTCACGGAGAATTCTAAGCCATTGACGCGCTTCGCCGGAAAAAGCAATGGGACCCATCGTTCGATGGGCCCCATTCCTCTGCAACTTATTGCAATGTTCGCTTACTTGGTGGCTGTGGCCTTGAGACCGGCCTGCTCGGCCAGGGCGGCTGCCTTGTCTGTGGCCTCCCAGGTGAACTCGGGCTCGCTGCGGCCAAAGTGGCCATAGGCTGCGGTCTTCTGGTAGATCGGCCGGCGCAGATTCAGGCTCTCGATAATGCCCTTCGGCTGGAGCGAGAAGTTCTTGCGGACCAGTTCGGTCAGCTTCGCTTCGCCAACCTTGCCAGTACCAAAGGTCTCCACCCGTACACTGACCGGATCGGCAACGCCGATTGCGTAGGCCAACTGCACTTCAGCGCGATCGGCCAGACCGGCTGCCACTATGTTCTTGGCAATGTAGCGCGCCATGTAAGCCGCGCTGCGGTCGACCTTCGTCGGATCTTTTCCCGAGAAAGCGCCGCCGCCGTGACGCCCGGCTCCGCCGTAGGTGTCCACAATGATCTTGCGGCCGGTGAGACCCGTGTCGCCCATGGGTCCGCCGATCACAAATCTTCCCGTCGGATTGATGTGGTACTTGGTATGCTCGTCGAGCCACTTCGACGGCAGCACCGCCTGGATAACGTACTTCAGAATGTCGGCGTGCAACTCTTCGTTGGTCACGCTCTCGGAGTGCTGGCTGCTGATAACAACGGCGTCAATGCGCGAGGGCTTGCCGCTCTCGTCGTACTCCACCGTGACCTGGCTCTTGCCGTCGGGGCGGAGGTAGGGCAGCTTGCCGCTCTTGCGGACTGCGGTCAACTGGCGGCAAAGCTTGTGGGCCAGCGAAATCGCGGCAGGCATCAGCTCGGGGGTTTCGTTGGAGGCGTAGCCGAACATCATGCCCTGATCGCCGGCGCCGCCGGTGTCAACGCCCTGCGCAATGTCGCCGGACTGCTTATTGATGGTGGAGATGACGGCGCAGGTGTTGGAGTCGAAGCCGTAAAGGGCGTTGTCATAGCCGATGGAGGCGACGACGCCGCGGACCAGGCTCTGGAAATCAACATAAGCCTTGGTGGTGATTTCGCCGGCAATGACCACCAGGCCCGTGGCCGTTAGTGTTTCGGCGGCTACGCGGCTGTAGGGGTCCTGCTCCAGGCATGCGTCAAGGATGGCGTCAGAGACCTGGTCGGCTATCTTATCCGGATGGCCTTCAGTTACTGACTCGGAGGTAAACAAGAAACGGTCGCTCAACTTCAGACTCCTGCCCATTGAAGGGATTCAATTTGGTGGCCTGCCGTTTTGGTTGGCCGGCGTTGGATGGGCCGCTCCAGAGCAAAAAAATCCAGCTCAGAATGGCCGTTCGCCAGCATCGCTGGCGCACCTGCACTGGCAGACCAGAGCCTGACTGTGCATCTATATGTTAATCGCGGTGGGGGCGGCAGGGCAAAGGCAAGCAGTGAACGGTTGGCATTTCACATTCAAGGGGGTTCCACAGTGCTTGAACCGCAACTCCGGTCAAGCCTCTTCGATCAGAGACCGATCCGGACCAGGATGCGCGCAACAAGAGTGTTCGTTGTGGAGATTGCAGAGTGAAGAGCGCCGTGCGTCCCATGAACCGGCAGCAACGTGCTCCACCAGCCGGCTCGCACGCCGTAGTAGCGCACAGTGAGGTAGCCACCGGCGGCGACCGCAATCAGCAGAAGAATGGCGCCGATCCAGCGCAAGCGAACTTCAACGGCATCGTGGCGCTGGATGCGTGCTTTGCCCACATTGGATGCAAAGGCCGCCCAACCGCGGTCGTCATCCTTCATCTGGCCGGAGGTGTCGTAGGCTTTGAGGTAGCGATCAATCCAGTCCTGCTGGTCGAGGCCAAGAGCAGTCGCGTACCCGCGCACAATGCCCTTGCTGAGAATGCCGCCGGGAAGCAGACGGAACCTCTCCTCTTCCAGCGCAACAAGGTAGCGCTGGCTAATTTTGGTGACCGCGGTAATGTCTTCCAGCGCAACGCCGCGGGCTAGCCGCTCCATGCGCAGGTCTTCGCCAAAGTTGCCCATTGGTGATCGTTACCGGTCAAGGGCCAAAACAAATTACCCCCTCCACAATAAACCCGGTTTTAATTTCAGTCAAAGGGAGTTGTCTCTTCATCCTTTATTTTCATCAAGATGAGTCTTAGTGGTAAACAGGGCCCGGGCTGCCCGGAAGCTGCCTCGCCCGGGACTCTTGGGAGCCGTGATTTACGCCTGTGGCAGGCCCTGGCCCGTGCGTCCGGCAGGCGGAAGTGTAGCCACGAGTAACCCCTTGCGCCCAGCGCATCCGTACTCGCCCAGGCTGTTACCCTGAAGACCGGGGCGTTCGTGCAGAATTGCCCTTCGCTAGTAGACTGGAACCAGGATCGAGAATGAACAAGCTCATCTTCGCCAATCTGATTCACCGTCCGCTGCGCTCCATCATCAGCGTGTTGGCAGTGGCCATTGAAGTGGTCATGATTCTCTCCATCGTCGCCATCTTCATGGGCATGTTGAACGACCAGAAGCAGCGCACCAACGGCATCGGCGCCGACCTGGTTGTCAGCCCCTCGAATGCAAGCTTCATGAACGGCATGAGCGGAGCGGCCATGTCGGCCAAGCTGGCTCCGTTCCTCGCCACATTGCCTCATGTGGCCGTGGCTGCACCTGTCATTCAGAACTTCTCCATGGGCGACTCGCTCGAGATTCTCTACGGCATCGACTACAAGACCTTCAACGCCCTCAAGCCCTTCAAATGGATCGCCGGCGGTCCGTTTCAAGGACCCGATGACGTCATTGTCGACAATATTTGGGCAAAGACAGGCAACGGCCATCACGTGGGCGAAACCGTCACCATCCAGACCCTGCACCACGACTTCAAAATCTGTGGCATTGTCGAAAGCGGCAAGGGCGGCCGCCGCATTGTGCCCATCGAAACCCTGGGAGCGCTGCTGGGCACGGACGGCAAGGCCTCGGTCATCTATCTCAAGATCGACGACCCGGCCAACGAGGACGTCGTCCGCCAGAAGATCAAATCCACGCCGGGTCTCGATGGCTACCGCGTCCAGTCGATGGAAGACCTCATCTCGATGTACACGCCGGCCCGTTTTCCCGGCTTTGAAACCGCGCTCAAAGTCGTCATCACGCTGGCGGTCGTCGTCGGCTTCCTGGTGATCTTTCAGACCATGTATACGGCGGTTCTTGAGCGCACCCGCGAAATCGGCATTCTCAAGTCGATGGGCGCCTCCAAGATGACGGTCGTCGGAGTTGTGTTGCGCGAGTGTGCGGTGCTTGCCGTCGTCGGCGTGATGGTGGGCGTTGTTGCCACTTACGCTGTCCGGCTTCTCCTCGGCGTGCGTTTCCCCGGCTTCGCTTTTGAGCTGACCGGCGCATGGATCGTCAACGGAGCCCTGATTGCCTTTGCGGGAGCGCTTTGCGGCGCGCTTTACCCGGCTTGGATGGCTGCCCGTAAGGATCCCATCGAAGCACTGGCCTACGAATAAGGCTTCAGACCCAATTCATTGCTGCACGCGTCAGCACACAGGCAGGTGCGCCGGGAATTCCCTCGTCACGGGGAATCCGCACGATTTTCCACATCAGGAGGCGGGGCTTTTCGTCACGATTTACAGAACTATAACAATTCCTTGACAACCTCCTCATCCCAAGCTGATCTTATGGCACTAATCACAATGCAACCCGCTCATACAAAGGCGAAATTTCCCACATCACGGATTGAGATTCTTTGTTTCCATCTTGAAATTTCATACGCTTTATGCACTCTCTCAAGGGCAATATAAGTTCTTTTGAGGCAACGCATTTACGTGGTAACATGAAGCCACTTCAGGGTCCCCAACCCCTTTCAGGAGAGCCAAAAAATGAAGAAATTGCAGAGTCTCTGTCCCCTACGGTGTTTCGCCGTGCTGGCCTTGGCGGCAATCTTTCTTACCATCGCAGGCGTCATCGCGAAAGCGCAGACGTCCGGTGCGGGATCCATCAACGGAACCGTGACCGACACAGCCCAGGCCGCCATTCCCGGCGCATCGGTGACCGTGATCAATACCGACACCGGCATCACGCACAATTACACGACCAACTCCACCGGCCTCTACTCAGCGCCATTCCTGCTGCCGGGTCACTACAAGGTCGGTGCAACCGCGTCTAATTTCGGCAAAGTGGAGTCCAGCAATATTGCCCTGATTGTCGGCCAGACGCTGACCATCGACCTCACGCTCAAAGTGAGCACCTCCAGTACAACTGTCGAGGTCCAGGCAACCCCGGAGATGCTGGACGTTCAAAAGACCGAAGTTTCCCAGACCATGGATCAGCAGATGGTCCAGAACCTGCCGGTCAACGCCCGCAACTGGTCGAGCTTTGTGCTTTTGACCCCCGCCGTAACGCAGGATGGCAGCTCGGGCCTGATCAGCTTCCACGGCATCAGCGGCCTCTACAACCAGAACTACGTGGACGGCGCCAACAACAATCAGATGCTGTTTTCCGAGGCGCGCGGCCGGTCTTCAGGCGCGCCCTACGTTTACTCGGTGGATTCGATCAAGGAGTTCCAGGCCGAGACCTCTAACTACTCGGTGGAGTTTGGCCAGGCGGCTGGCGGGCAGGTGAACGCCATCACCAAGAGCGGTACCAGCATTCTCCATGGCGACCTGTTCTACTACCTGCGCTATCCCGATCTGAACGCCCTCGACCCGTACAGCAAGTGGAATGCGCTCTATGGCAGCGCATCCAGCACTCCGCAGCTGGCGAAAACTCTACTCACACAGCCCATTCACCAGCAGAACCAGTTCGGCGGTTCGGTGGGCGGACCGCTGGTCAGGGACAAGCTCTTCTACTTCTTCACCTATGACGGCTTCCGCAAGGTGGGCCGCGCACTCTACTACAACACCAACACCATCACGCTCACGCCTACGACCGAGAACAACGGCGGCACAATCGTTTCGCCGACGCAGTGCCCGGCGACCATCACCACTACCATGTGCACGGCAGGCATCCAGTTCCTGATCAATGTGGGGCAGGCAGCGCCGTCCCGCTACGCGAAGCAGGATCTGTTCTTCCCGCGTCTGGATTACCACATCAACTCGAAGAACGACGCCTTCATCGACTTCAACTTCGCCAACTTCACCTCGACCAACGGCTATACTTCGTCCCCGACGATCTCCAATGGCTCGCCGACGGCCAATGCTACCACCTACTATCACGAACGCTTCCTGGTGGGCGGCCTCACCACAACCATCAACAGCAGCATGGTCAATCAGGTTCATGGCCAGTGGGGCCGCGACCTTGAGACGGCCGGCGCCAACGATGCCGGCCCCTCGGTCGCTGTGGGCGTGCTCACCTTCGGCCTGCCCAACGCGCTTCCCCGTATCGCCGAGCCCGATGAGCATCGCATTCAGGGCACGGATGTCTTCAGCTGGGCAAAGGGCCGTCACACGCTCAAGTTCGGTGGCGACATCAACAACGTCCACGAGGTGATGATCAACCTCTTCCAGGGCGGCGGTATCTATGGTTACAGCGACACCAGCAACGCCACCCAGTTCGCCGATTGGATCTCGGATGTCTTCCAGGGCCAGAGCGGCAATACCGATCCATACGCGGGCTATCACTACAACTCCTTCGTGCAGACCGTCGACCAGGTGAATACCGCTGCTGGTACGCAGGGTAAGGACGACTTCTACATGAACATGTATGACGTGTTCGCGCAGGATACGTGGTCCGTGAACCGCAAGCTTACCCTCAACCTCGGTGCGCGCTACGACATCCAGATCACGCCGCCTCCGGGCAAGATCAACAACAACTACTCGCCGATCTCGAATCTCTATACCCAGACCATCAAAAACGTTGCAAACCGCGTGACGCCGCGCATCGGCTTCTCCTACAACATGATGCCTGGCACAGTGATTCGTGGCGGATACGGCATCTACACCGCGCTGAACCAGGGTTCTACCTACTACGCCATGCGCGTAGAAAACGGCGTGGTTCAGGTCAACTACAACTACTCGGGCTGCAAATCGAGCTGCAGCTCTTCGTTTGTCACGTCCGCCACAGAGCAGTATCCCAACGTGCCTTTCCAGGCCACGGGTCCCTCACTCGCCACGGCTCTCGTTCCGTCGGGAGGCACGGTTCCCGTCGTTAAGGGCCCCACCAATCTGGGTACACAGAGCTTCCATGGTCTCGATCCGAACTTCGTGCCGCCTTACTCGCACGAAATGGATCTGTCGCTCGAGCAGTTGCTTCCGGGCAAGTTCTCGCTGAGCATCGGTTACATCGGCACCCGCGGCATGCGCTTGCCGGTCTTCATCGACTCGCAGTTGGTCGGCCAGAAGCCGAGCGGCATCAAGACCTACAACGTTCTCGACGCCAATGGCAACCTGGTCAAGCAGATGACGGTTCCTGTCTACCTGCCCACCGACCGCCGTTACCAGAATGGCGCGACGCAGAACGCCAGCACGCAGCTCGCTTCCTTTAACACCGGCTTCAGCGTGGCCAACACCTGGTACAACGCCATGGCAGTCACCGTCCGCAGGCCCCTTGCCAATGGCCTGGAGTTCGTAGGCAACTACACCTGGGCGCGCGCCACCGACACCGGTCAGGTCGCCGGCACCTTCGGTACCTTCTACGGCGGTGATGTTCCGCTGGATCCGAACAACGTCAGGGGTGAGAATGGTCCTTCGGACACTGATGTTCGCAACCGCCTTACCCTGACCTTCGTTTATCAACCCACCTTCAGCATTGGGAACAACCTGGCGCGCTCTTTGGTCGATGGCTGGATCCTCTCCGGCAGCGAGATCGCTTCCAGCGGCCAGCCCGTGTCTCTGGGCGTTTCCGGTACCAGCATCTTTTCCGGCTCCACCTCGGCCACCAGCTATGCAGATGACGGCGGCATTTATGGCGGCGCCATGAGCTCCAGTACGGGTGGGGCCACAAATGGTCGTCCTCCCTACGTCGGACGCAACAGCATTCCCATGCCGGGGTGGAACAACGCCGACCTTCGCCTGGCGCGCACGTTCCCCATCCACGAAAGCATGTCTCTCGATCTGAGCGTCGACGCGTTCAACTTCCTGAACCAGACCATCGTTCAGGGCGTGAACACCAGCTATGGCAACTGGGCGGCAGCCGGCACCAATGTCACGTTGCCCTCCAATGCCAAGCTGGCCTGCTCGGGTACCGGTGCTGCACCTTCCGGTTCCACGCTGCAGGGTTGCTTCAGCCCCTACTCGGGCACCGGTGCTACAGCCTTCAACCAAAAGAGCACCACCAACAGCAGTCTCTACGGCCCGCGCCAACTGCAGGTGGCGGCCAAGTTCACCTTCTAAACGAAGCACGAACCTAATCCAAAAGCGCGGCAGCCTCGGCTGCCGCGCTTTTGTTTTCGCTTCGAAACCAACCCGCCTCCGCCCCATCGGCGATACTGTTTAGTTGCATGGCCGCGACCAAAAGAGCGGCGAGGTTCGAACGTGAAATCCGAAACAATGAATTTGGTTACGATTGAGATAATTCGCGCCGCCGCACTGCGCATTGCCAACATCGCTGTGAAAACGCCTTTGGTGCGCGCGCAATTTCCCGGCCTGTCGGGATACGGAACGGCCAAAGAAATCCGCCTCAAGGCCGAGAGCCTGCAGCCTATGGGCGCGTTCAAAATGCGCGGCGCGGCCAACAAGATCTTTCAGCTCACCCCCAGCGAAATCACCCGCGGAGTCATTACCTATTCCAGCGGCAACCATGCCCAGGCCGTGGCCTATGCGGCGCGCGAGGTCGGTGCGAGAGCCGTCATCGTTATGCCCTCGAACGCCCCAGCCATCAAGCGCGCCGCCACGCTTTCCTTCGGAGCCGAAGTAGTCGACGTAGGCGTAGCCTCAAGCGAGCGCCTGGCCATGGCCGAGAAACTCGTCCGCGAGCACGGCTACATCGTTGTCCCGCCCTACGACGACGAGCAGATCATCGCCGGCCAGGCGACTTGCGGCCTTGAAATCGTTGAAGAGTGGCCGGAAGTAGACCTGGTGCTGTCGCCGGTGAGCGGCGGCGGACTGCTCAGCGGAGTGGCCGCCGCAGTCAAGCAGTTGAGCTCGCGGACAAAAGTGTTTGGCGTCGAACCGGAGCTGGCCGGCGACACCGCAGAGAGTTTCCGTACCGGCAAAATCGTCACCTGGGGTGCGGAACTCACCAGCCGCACCATCGCCGACGGCCTGCGCACGCAAAGCGTAGGCGAGCGCAATTTTGCCCACATCCAGGCCTTTGTTGACGGCATTATCACCGTCACCGAGGCGGAGATTCGCGCTGCCATGCGCGCCATCGTGGCCGCAACGCGCCTCGTCCCCGAGCCCAGCGGAGCGGTGCCTGTAGCGGCGCTGCTGTTCCACGCCGCCGAGTTGCCGGAATACAAAAACGCCGCCGCAATCATCAGCGGAGGCAACGTGGACCCGGCTTTGCTGGCCGAAGTGCTTACCGAAAGCGCGCCATAACGTCGTTCGACTATGATTTTGAATGGTATGAAGCTAAGAATCCTGGCTACCCGCGCCCTCATCGTCGCCATGGCTCTCATGGTGCTGTTGCCCGCTGCAACCTCTGCGAGCGGCCAAAAGAAAAAAGGTCCGCAATTGGAAAAGCCGATTGCCGGACCGCGCGCCACTGCGCTCCGCGTGACCATACTCTACGTTGCGCCCGACACCGGCTCGCAAAAAGTTGACCGCGTGCAGATTGGCCGCGAAATGGTAGTGGCGGAAAAGAGCGGGCCGTGGATGCGCGTCTACGCCAACACCGACATTGAGGAAATCCAGGAGAGCAAGGACACTCCCATTATTGGAAGCGACACAACCCCGCCGCCCATTTCGGGATGGATGAAGATCAATGGTGTCGTCGCGGAAACCACGCCCAACGGCGACCAGATACTAATGGGTGAGGCGGCCAATCAGGAGTCGCTGGCGTCGGACCCGCGCGGCCCGGTGAACGCCGCACAGAGCGCGCGGCTGCTATACAGAAGGCTGATGGAAATGTTTCCCAACTCGCCGCTCGCGCCTGAATCTGCATGGCGCTCGGCGGACATCCAGTGGCAGATAGAAAAGGCCGACGCCTCCTCGCTGCGCTCCGCACACGAGAAAGACGCTTACATGCGGCAGCAAATGGACGAAGACGAGTTAAAGAAGTTGATTAAGCAGTATCCGCACACCCGCTGGGCAGACCTGGCGGCCTTCCTGCTCATCGACAACAAGCTCTGCGGAGATTGGCAGGGAGCGGTGCAGTGTCCGCAAAAAGAGTCGGAGATCTACGAGAAGTACGCCGAGGAACACCCCGACGGTCCGCGCACCGCGCAGGCACTTTACCAGGCCGTCTACAGGCAGGCAGTGCTGGTGGATATGTTTGCCGCCAACGGCGACAATAAAAAGAGCGAAAACGCAAAGAATCATGCACATGACCTGGCTACGAAACTAAAAGATCACTATGCGACGACCGATTACGCTTGGCGTGCCGGAGCTCTCGTGTACAAATTGGATGAAGGTATTCCTGTCTACGGTATCGACCGGGAGTGAGCGTGGGCTGGGGCCCGTTCACACTACTCGGGTAACCGGAACTGCAATCTGGAGGATTATTGAACCCCTATATTCAGTCCATAATATTGGGAATAGTAGAAGGTCTGACCGAATTTTTGCCGGTCAGTTCCACGGCGCATTTGCGCATCAGCGAAGCATTAATGAAGATTCCGCTCGATGACGCGTACTGGAAGATGTACACCATCGTCATCCAGTTGGGCGCAATCGTGGCATTGTGCATGTTGTTCCTGGCGCGCATTGTGGACTTCATGCGCACGTTTCCCAGGGGCGAAGATGGCCGCCATACCTGGAAGAATCATCCCATTTCGCTTACTTTCATCGCCTTTGCGGTGACCTCGGTTCCCGCCCTGCTGTTGCACAAGTGGAGCGAAAAGAATCTGGGCAGCCTGACTGCTATGGCGCTGGCGCTGCTGATTGGTGGCATCGTCATGTGGGTCGTGGATGCCCGCATGAGCCGCTTCGAGGCCGGCACAACTCACGTGGAAGAGATGACCCTGTCGCAGGCAATCTGGATTGGGCTCTGCCAGACGCTGTCGGCTGTTTTTCCCGGAGTCTCGCGCTCCATGTCGACCATCGCTGCCGGCCAGATGGCAGGACTCGACCGCCCCGCTGCGCTGGAGTTCAGCTTTCTGCTTTCCATTCCCACCATGATCGCCGCCACCGGCTGGGACTTCCTCAAGGAGGTCCGCGGCAGCAAATCTGCCGATGCTGCTGTGGCCGTAGCGCACGTGGTCATGAATTCCGAGCGCTGGATCGTGCTCGTGATCGGTCTCGTGGTCTCGTTCATCGTCGCGCTCGGCGTAGTCGAGTGGTTTCTCTTCTGGGTCCGCAAACACGGATTCACGGTGTTCGCCATCTACCGCATCCTGCTTGGCGGCGCGCTGCTGATCTGGGGAGCAAAGTTCATCGCAACCTAGCAAATCACTTGGAATTGCCATCACCGCAAATCCTGGGCCCTGCTGCATCATTCTTTGTCCGGCTTCATGATAGGAGAGGTTACGATGGCTCGATTCGTGGTGATGTACAAGACGCCGGCAGACGCGGCAGCTTTTGACAAATATTACTTTTCAACGCACGTTCCACTCGCAAAAAAGATCCCTGGCCTGAGAAAGTTCGAGGTCAGCCAGGGGCCGGTCGCAACACCAGCCGGACCATCCGGCCTGCACCTGGTCGCGACGCTTCATTTCGACAATATGGCGGCCATCGGGGTGGGTGTCGGGAGTGCGGAAGGACAGGCAGCGGTAGCTGACTTGAAGAACTTCGTAACCAGCCCGCCCGACATACTGATGTTCGACAACCGCGAAGTTTGACGGCAGCGCGGACCTCGCATAAATCAGAGCACAATTCAATCCAACAGCCGGGGGTCCACACCATGGTTCCCCCTGCTTCGTTTTGCCCGGAATTCCCCTTGCAGCCGGGGATAATAAAAGCTGCTCTGGGATTTTTCTCGCCGCTCGATCGGCTTGCCATCGAAAGGTGGGCGGCGGCCCGGAAGCGGAAATGCCCCGCCATGAAGCCCATTCGCATTGTTTTGTCGCCAACGCGAAGCCGCCACGTAAACCTGTTTCTGGGGCTTGTGCTGTTGCTGGTCTCGCTTCTTCTGTTTCTGGCGCTGGCCACATGGCACGCTTCTGACCCCTCGCTGAACACCGCAACCGACCAGGCCGGGCCAGGCGCGGTGCACAACTGGGTCGGTCTCTTTGGTTCCTATCTAAGCGACCTCATGTTGCAATCCCTGGGGCTGACGGCCTTCCTGCTGCCGCTGTGGCTGGGCGGCATCGGATGGACCTGGATGCGTTCGCGCCCCAGCGGATCGGTGCTGCTGCGCTGGATGGGCACGCTCCTCGTGCTCACCTTTATGCCCGCCGTGTTTGGGCTCATGCCGTGGCACTGGCGCTGGATGCACCTGCTGCCTGTGGAAGGCGTGGCCGGGCGGCTGGTGGCCGGCTTGCTCGTCGTCTATCTCAACATTCAGGGTGCATGGCTGGTAGCCGGCGTGTTGGCTGCTGCCGGACTCTACTTTGCTTCCGCCATCAGCTTATGGGTTGTCAGGGAAGCCGCCGAAAATTACTGGTTGCACATTCGCAGTTGGCTTGACCGCTGGAAGAACTGGCGCGAAGAGCGCGCTGAACTCAAGGAAGAACGCAGGCTTGAGCACGAGGACCTGCGCAGCGAAGAGAGCGGTCCAGCCCACACGCTGCAATTTGCTCCGGCAATCCCGGCAACCAGTCAGGATACGGATCTGGAAGAAGAAGTCCCGCACCGGAGTTTTCTGGCCAGGCTTTTCCGTCGCGGAAAGCGTGCGCCCGAGAGCGATCCCCTGGACGAGATTCCCGCATTCCGCCGCGCGCCGCTGGAGCAATCGAGTCCAGTCGAAACAAACCCAGCCCGTGCGAGCCGGCAGCAGGCCGATGAAGAGATTCCCATCGCGCCTCAAGTGCGGAGGAGCAGCATCTGGGAGGCCGCCGAGGCAGCAGCCGCGCAGCCGGCAGGCGCTGCAAGCGTCTCGCAGGCAGTCCCGCAAAATGTCGTTCCCATGCAGCCTGCGCCGTCGCGCTTTGTCGACACCCGCGCAGTGGAACCACGGCCTGTGGCTTCGCCTTTTGAACCTGCACCCGCTCCTGCTCCTGCCCCCGTGCCCGCAGGCGAAATCGCTATTCACGGCCGCGCAGATGCCGACGTGCGTACAGTCACCGTTGCCCCCAAAAATGTAAGCGGCTTCAAGCTGCCGTCCAGCACGCTGCTCAATCCAGGCGAGGGCCCGCAGACAGTTCGCGAAGACGAACTGCGCGAAGAAGCCAAAGTCCTCGTCGAAAAATGCGCCGAGTTCGACGTGCGCGGCCAGGTAGTGCAAATCAACCCCGGCCCCATGGTCACGACGTACGAGTTCAAGCCCGAGGCGGGCGTCAAGTACTCGCGCGTCACCGGCCTCGCCGACGATCTGTGCCTCGCCATGCGCGCTGAAAGCATCCTGATTGAGCGCATGGCCGGCAAGAGCACGGTCGGTATCCAGGTACCGAATCACGAGCGGGAAACGATTCACTTGCGCGACGTCCTCGAGAGCGAAACATTTGCCAAGGCCAAGTCGCGCCTCACGCTGGCCATGGGCAAAGACATCAACGGCCGCATCGTCACAGCCGATCTCAACGTAATGCCGCACGTGCTCATCGCCGGCTCCACGGGTTCAGGCAAGTCGGTGGCCATCAACGCCATGATCATGAGCCTGCTGTTCCGCACCACGCCCGCGCAGGTGCGCCTCATCCTGGTCGATCCCAAGCGCGTGGAACTGGGCATGTACGAAGGCATTCCGCACCTCTTCACTCCCATCATCACCGAGCCCAAGCTGGCCGCCAACGCGCTGCGCAACGCCGTTCGCGAAATGGAGCGCCGCCTCAAGCTGCTTGCCTCGCGCAGCGTGCGCAACATCGATCAGTACAACAAGCTCTTTGAAGGCGTCATGCCTTCGCTCTTTGACGAAGGCGACCAGGAAGAACCGCTTCCTTACATCGTCATCATCATCGACGAACTGGCCGACCTCATGATGCTCGACCGCTCCAACGTGGAAGAGTCCATCACGCGTCTCGCCCAGATGGCGCGCGCCGTCGGCATTCACCTGATTCTCGCCACGCAGCGCCCCAGCGTCGACGTAATCACCGGCCTTATCAAGGCCAACATACCCACGCGCATCAGCTTCCGTCTTGCCACCAAGGTCGACTCGAGGACCATCCTCGACACCAACGGGGCAGAAGCGCTTTTAGGTCGCGGCGACATGCTCTTCCTGCCGCCGGGAACCAGCCGCCTCATGCGCCTGCACGCGCCCTACGTGAGCGAAAAGGAAACCGCGGCCGTGGTCGCCTTCTGGAAAGACCAGGGCCAGGCCGAGTACGTCGAAGGCTTCCTCGAATCGCCCAAGGATGAGCGCGTCAGCGTCGACGGTTCCAATGCCGACCCCGACGAGAACGACACCATGTTCGACGATGCTGTGCGCCTGGTCTTTGAATTCGGCAAGGCCTCAACGTCGCTCTTGCAGCGTCGTCTGCGCATCGGTTACGGCCGCGCAGCACATCTGATTGATTTGATGGAGCGCGACGGCCTCGTCGGTCCCGCCGACGGCTCGCGCCCCCGCGAACTGCTCAAAGCTCCCGGCTGGCTCCACGAAGTAATGGCCAGTAACGAATAGCGCGAGCGCCCAAACCTTTTGTTCCGTCGCACCCTCAAGATCGCTGTGCCCCATCCATTCCGCTTGTTCCTGCGGAAAGTGTGGGATACCACCGACGATTGCATTGCGCCAGGCCGGGCGTCACAGCTCTCTCCTCAAGGTCAATTCCAAGTCCGCACAGCCTTTTCAACCCCTTTGATATGATTGTCCGGCGCGAGTACCCGAAGTCGAGGCTGCCTCGAACCACGATTCATGCATGCCGTAGACTTCAGAACCATGGTTATCGCCGCGCTGCTCGTCCAGCCCCGTACCAGGGAGCGGAAATGAAATCAGTCATATACAGATACGTAATTCTTGGATCGCTGATCGCTGCCGCACTTTCCCCAAACGCGAAGACCCAGCCACAGAAGTCCTCGCAGGAGCTATCCAAGGCTGAAATCCGCCAGCGCGAAGCCGCGGTCTTCGACGCGCTCGACCTCACCCGCCCCGATCTCGCCGCAGTTGCCGCCGCATGGAAGCAGCACGAGGCGCCCGCCGCCGAGAAGGCCCTGGCCGCTTATCTCCGCGCAAGGGAGTCGGTGCATTGGGGACCAGACACCGAGACGGGCAACCGAGGGTTGCGCGTTGAACACGACAAGACCCTTGCCGAATGGGCCGTCGCAGGCAAGCTGCAAGGCGGCCAGACTCCCTACTTCTACACCTTTCCCAACGGCGACATCGACTGGCACTACAACGCGACGCAACACATGCCCGGCGTAGCGCCGGACAACGAGTGGCAGTGGCAATTGAACCGCATGCCCTCCTGGGGGCCGCTCGGGCGCTGGTATCGGGAGACGCACGACGAGCGCTATGCACAGACCTTCGATCGCGAGATGCTCTCATGGATCGCGCAATGTCCGGTGGCCGACCATGTTGACAATGTCCCCGGGTCGGCGTGGCGTACCATCGAAGCGGGCATTCGCATGGGCGGTTCGTGGCCGGCCGCATTCTTTGCTTTTCGCCGTTCGCCGTCCCTCAGTGATGCTGACCTGGTCTTGTTCGTGAGCGCCTTTCTCGATCACGGAAATTATCTCCGCCACTACAACACTCGCCTGAACTTTCTCACCATGGAGATGAGCGGGCTCTACGCAGTCGGCGCGCTGTTTCCCGAGTTTAAAAACGCGGCGGAGTGGCGCAGCTTTGCAGCCGGCAAACTCACTGAAGAGGCACGCACGCAGTTCCTTCCCGATGGCGCCCAGGACGAGCTTTCAACGGAGTATCAGAATGTTGCCCTCGGCAATATTCTTAAGATTCTCGAGATCGCGCGCTGGACCGGACGCCTTGCCGAGCTTCCCGCGGGCTACGCTGCGCCGCTCGAAAAGGGATACGAGTTTCAGGTAGCCATCATGGCTCCAGACCGATTCAGTCCAAAGTACAACAACGGGCTGCCGCAGTATCTGCCCTCCATCTTCAAGCTGGCCGTGGAGAACTTTCCCGATCGCAGCGTTTTCAAATGGGTGGCGAGCAACGGAGTCCAAGGCAAACCGCCGGCGTTCACTTCAGCTTTTCTCAACCGCGCCGGAGAAGCCGCCATGCGCTCCGGCTGGAGCCGCGAGGACAATTATCTCGGCTTTCGCCTCGGCCCCATCGGCATGGGCCATCAACACCAGGACAAGCTTGGCGTCGTCATCTGGGCCTGGGGACGCTCGCTCGTCTTCAACACCGGCGGCGGCAGCTACGAGCAGAGCAAGTGGAGAACCTGGGCCACCTCCAGCTTCGGCTCCAACTGCATGATCGTGGACGACCTGGGCCAGAACCGCCCCACCACTTCGAAGGATCCATGGCACGACCCGGACCTGATCAGTCAGGGCCCCATCGATGGCCACTGGCAAACGAACAGCGTCTTCGATTTTGCTTCCGGAGACTACTCAGAGGGCTACGGCCCGCAGCGTCTCAAGGCCGCCTCGCAGCGGCGCGATGTGCTCTTTCTCAAACCCGACCTTTTTGTAGTCGCCGACCGTATGCGCCCCAACGACGCCAAGCGGCACAAGTATCAGGCCCGCTGGCAACTGCTCACAACAAACACGCACATCGCTCCGGAGACGAATGTTCTGTCGACTACGGATGCGGACCTGGCAAATATCGCCATCGTTCCCCTGTTGAGAAAACGGCTGGCGGTCACTGCCGTCTCAGGCCAGGAGTCCCCGGAGATTCTGGGCTGGAATGTGCGCAAGGACATGGACCCGCAAAATGTTCCTGCAACCACGCTGCTCCATACGCGCACCGGCGCAGGCCCGCAACTTTTGCTCACGCTCTTCATCCCGCTTCATCCAGGCCAGGCGAACCCCGTTACCAGCGTCAAGCAGGGCAAAGACGGCCATTCCGCCACGGTCACCTTCACCGATGGCCGCAAATTGCTCATCTCCGCTCCCGGCGAGCGCGGCATTAATGTGGAAGAGAAGTTGCCCCGCGGCAAAGCAGGTCGCTCCGCAATCGGTGGAAAAGATTGACAGCCTGAAACGACGATGCAATGCTACGGGGACATCGCTGCCTCCGCGCAGCATCCTGGGGAGAGGTCAATGAAAAGTGCCGTTCTAGCGCTTCTTGCAAGTGCTCTGTTTGCCCCTGCCGCTTTAGCCGCCGCGCCGAGCGACGTAACCGTGCCCATCCGTCAGTTCATCGAAGGATTCAATAACGGCGATCTCAAGTCCGCCTACGCCTCTCTTGCAACGGGCGACATCACCATCGTCGACGAGTTTGCCCCGCATCTCTGGACCGGCTCGCAAGCCGCGCCGCAATGGGTCGCCGACTATGACACGCACGCAAAGGCAACCGGCGTCTCCGATGGAATGGTGCAATACGGCGCGCCCACGCGCAACGAAATCCAGGACGACCTAGCCTACGTGATTGTCCCCACGGTTTACCTGTATAAGGAGCATGGCCAGCACATGGCAGAAGAAGGACAACTCACTTTTGTCCTACATGCCGAAGCGGGCGCCTGGAAGATCAGAAGCTGGATCTGGTCAGGAGTCAAACCGCACCCGGCAAAGTCGCCGCCTCGCCCGGTGCCCGCGTACCGGTATTTGAGCCCCGAGAAACAGCCAACCAGTATTCCAATATCCCTGCCATGTGCTACACTTCCACCGGTAAACGCTTTCTCGGCCGCGGACGCCTTCTTTTCTGCTCTCCTTAAGTTTTTGTCCAACCGCCGCGAAAGCACGCAGATTTTTCCAGCGCGGTCGCCATTTGCCGCTTGACAAGTGTCGGAGTAAAGCCATTTACTTAAGGGCGAACGTCCAACGCCAACTGGACGCATTCCGCCCTTCCAGGTGATGCAATGTTCGGATTGGTCCCAGCCTCTACCGCCGCCGGCTCCTTCGGCTCCCTGCCGGCCCTACTCGCCTTCAGCACAGAACCGCTGGCGCACCTGCGCACGCTTGATATTGCCGTCATTGCCATCTACTTCGTGATGGTCATCTGGATCGGCTTCTACCTCAAGGGCAGGTCGAACACCAGCGAAGAATTCTTCATGGCCGGGCGCGAAATGACAGCGTGGATCGCCGGCCTCAGCTTCGTCTCGGCAAACCTGGGCTCGCTGGAACTGATGGGGTGGGCCGGATCGGCCTACCAGTACGGCATTCTCGCCACCCACTGGTATTGGATCGGCGCAATCCCCGCCATGGTCTTCCTCGGCCTGGTCATGATGCCTTTCTATTACGTGTGCAAAACGCACTCGGTCCCCGGCTATCTCGACCTCCGCTTCGGCGGCGCGGCACGCAGCGTGGCCGCCTTCTCCTTCGCCATCGAAATGATCCTCATGAGCGGCGTCAACATGTTCGCCATGGCCGTGGTCATGAAGGTCGTCCTGGGCTGGGATATCAGCTTCAGCATCTTCGTTTCGTCCATCGCAGTTGCCATCTACGTAGGCCTCGGCGGCCTGCGCTCGGCCATCTTCAACGAGGTTCTGCAATTCGTCCTCATCTGGGGCGGCGCACTCCTGGTGCCCATCCTCGGCTTGATTCAGACCGGCGGCGTCGGCGGCCTCAAGCGCCAGATCATGGTCAACATGCAGTCCATGACCGGCGTGCATTCAGACAGCTACTTCCACATGTGGCGCGACACCGGGAGCTTCGCCGCCAACCCCATGGGCGTGCATTGGACCGGCATTGTCTTCGGCCTCGGCTTCGTCATCAGCTTCGGCTATTGGACCACCGACTTCCTCGTCGTCCAGCGCGTGCTCGCAGCACACAATCTGCGCGCCGCCCGCATGGCCCCGATCATCGCTTCGTTCTTCAAGATGGCCGTTCCTTTCATCGTCATTCTGCCCGGCCTGCTTGGCCTCGTTCTGTTGCAGAATCCCGATGGCAGCCGCCGCCAGCTCGTAGGCGAAGACGTGGTTGCCGCCTGCACCGCCGGTTCCAGCGGCCAGGTCGCAGACTCTGCCGCCTGCTCCGCGGCGATGGCCAAGACCTCGCTGCCTGCCGCCTACCAGGAAAAAGTTCTCAGTGGCGCATCCGACGCGGAACTGCACAGCTACAACCAGGCGCTGCCTTTGATGATGATCCGCTACCTCGGCCCCGGACTTCTCGGCCTCGGCATCACCGCTCTCATCGCCGGATTCATGAGCGGCATGGCCGGCAACGTCAGCGCATTCTCCACCGTGTGGACCTACGACATCTACAAGCCGCTCATCAACAAGAAAGGCACCGACAGTCACTACGTGCTGGTAGGGCGCCTCTCCATCCTCATAGGCGTCGCAGTGTCCATCGGCGCGGCCTACCTGGTGATGCACGCGCACGGCATCATGGACTACGTGCAGGCGCTCTTCAGCATCTTTGTTGCACCGCTGCTAGCTACCATTCTCTTCGGCATGTTCTGGAAGCGCGCCACAAAAATGGCCGGCTTCCTGGGCCTGCTGCTCGGCATCGTCTTCTCAGCGGGCTTGTTCATGTGGGTCAAGCTCGTTCCTGAAGCGTTGGCCAACGTCGCGCTTTCGCCTGACGCCAAGCCGATGGCCGAGAATGTCTTTCGCGCGCTCTGGGCGTTTATCTTCGCCACCATTGTCATAGTCGTGGTCAGCCTGTTGACCAAGCCCCGGCCAGTGGCTGAGCTTGAGGGCCTCGTTTATGGCGCCACCAAGTTACCCACCGAAGAGCCGGTTCCGTTCTACCGCAATGAATACGCGTGGGCAATCCTGGTGGCCATCCTCTTTACAGCATTGAACATCATCTTCTGGTAACGAGAGAGAAGGGGTTACAGACATGCATGGTTCCGGAATTCCCATCTGGTTCTTTATTGGAGTGCTGCTGCTGATCTATGGCGGAATGGCTTTCGGCTATGGAATCTATGAATGGCAAACCGGAAGCTATCCGCCCCTGGTCCAGTTGACCGAGCTGCACACGCCGGTTTGGTGGGGCGGCGTTTTGGCACTCCTCGGGTTGTTCTACGTTGTAAAGTTTCGTCCAGGACGCGCAGGCAAGTAGCACTCTGCGCGACAATAGTAATGAGGCGCCGGAATAGCGCCGGCGATAAGAGGGAGAGCAGGAAATGGCAGCGCAAAGAGCAATGACATTTGGTGTAGTAGTAGGCAATCGCGGATTTTTCCCGGGCCACCTGGCCAAGACGGGCCGCGAAGAGATCATCTCAGTCCTTGAAGCAGCAGGAGACCGGGCCATCGTTCTGGGCCCTGATGACTCAAGACACGGCGCAGTTGAAACCTACGCGGAGTCGCAGCGTTGCGCAGCGCTTTTCAAAAAGCACGCCGACGAGATTGACGGCATCATAATTACCCTTCCCAACTTTGGCGAAGAGCGCGGCATTGTGGATGCCATCCGGCTCTCCGGTCTCAAGGTCCCGGTGCTGGTGCAGGCCACGCCCGACCGCTCAGACGCCATGACCATCGCCACCCGCCGCGACAGTTTCTGCGGCAAGATGAGCGCATGCAACAACCTGATGCAGTACGGCATTCCGTATTCGCTCACCACACTGCACACCGAGTCGCTCGACTCAGCGGAGTTCAAGGCCGATCTCGAATGGTTCTCTGCGGTCTGCCGCATCGTCAAGGGCCTCAAGAATCTGCGCATCGGCTCCATCGGCGCGCGTCCCACGGCCTTCAACACCGTGCGCTACTCCGAGCGCATTCTCGAAACCAGCGGCATCACCATCGAGACCATTGATCTGTCGGAAATTTTCGGCCGCATCAACAACATGAAGGACACCGACGATGCGGCGCAAGCCAAGCTCGCCGCCATCAAGGCCTATGTCAGCACCTCCGGCATCGCCGAAGCAGCACTCCTCAAAATGGCCAAGCTCGGCGCGGTCATCGACGGATGGATGAAGCAGGCCAACGTCACCATCAGCGCCGTGCAGTGCTGGACATCGATGGAAGAGTTCTTCGGCGTTGTGCCCTGCACCATCATGAGCATGATGAGCAACGACCTCATTCCCTCCGCCTGCGAAGTCGACGTCCCCGGCACCCTCAGCATGTACATGCTCGCGCTGGCATCGGGCACTCCCTCTGCGCTGCTCGATTGGAACAACAACTACGGCAGCCATCCGGACAAGTGCGTCTGCTTCCATTGCTCCAATCTGCCCAAGCATTTCTTCAAGGATGTCCGCATGGACTACCAGGAGATCATTGCCGGCACCGTGGGCAAGGAGAACACCTTCGGCACCTGCGTAGGCCGCGTCAAGGCCGGCACCATGAGCTTTGCGCGCTACTCCACCGACGATCGCCGCGGCGTCATTCGCGGCTACACCGGTATGGGAAAATTCACCGACGATCCATTGACCACCTTCGGCGGCGCAGGCGTTGCGGAGATTCCGCAACTGCAAAAGCTGCTCAAGTACATCTGCCGCGAAGGCTTCGAGCACCACGTCGCCGCCAACTTCAGCGACGTCTCAAAATCCATCCACGAAGCTGCCCGCTACCTCGGCTGGGAGAGCCACTACCACCCGGCCCTCGAAGACTAAGCGGTTTGTACGTACCGCCGGTCTCCAGGCCGGCTGTCGTGCGGGCGTCCACGCCCGCACATTGCCACCCGGGCGCTGACTCCACAAGTCAGCGCCCGCGTTTATTATGGGTGTGTTATGAAAGCCCTTGTTCTTGAAGAGAAACTCCGCCTCTCGATCCGCGAAATCAATCTCCCCCTCAACCTCGGCCCGCGCGATGTCCGCATCCGCATTGGCCGCGTGGGAATCTGCGGTAGCGACGTGCACTACTTCAAGCACGGCCGCATCGGCCCCTTCGTGGTCAACGCGCCCATGGTCCTCGGCCACGAAGCCGCCGGCATCGTCCTCGAAGCCGGCAGCGAGGTGAGTGACCTGAAACCCGGCGACCGTGTCTGCATGGAGCCCGGCATTCCCGACATGACTTCGCGCGCCAGCCGCGAGGGCCACTACAACCTCGATCCCGCCGTGCGCTTCTGGGCCACTCCGCCCATTCACGGCTGTCTCACCGGCGAAGTCATTCACCCGGCGGCCTTCACCTTCAAACTGCCTGACAACGTCTCTCTTGCCGAAGGCGCCATGGTCGAGCCCTTCGCTGTCGGAATGCACGCAGCAACCAAAGCCCAGATCAAGCCCGGCGCAACAGCGGTCGTCATCGGCGCAGGCCCCATCGGCATCATGGTGGCCCTCTCCGCTCTCGCTGCCGGCGCGGGCCAGGTCATCGTCTCCGATCTCTCCGCGGAGAAGCTCGCCATCGCCGCCCAATATCCCGGCATTGTTCCTTTCGACATTCGTTCAGGCTCACTCGCCGCCTGCGTCGCTGAACTAACCGCCGGCTGGGGCGCCGACGTAGTCTTCGAAGCCAGCGGTAGCCCCAAGGTCTTCGAGGGAATCTTCGATCTTCTCGCCCCGGCAGGAACGCTGGTGCTGGTAGGGATGCCGCCCGCCGCCGTTGCCTTCGACGTAGTCGCCGCGCAGGCCAAAGAAGCCCGCATCGAAACCATCTTCCGTTACGCAAATGTCTATCCGAAGGCCGTGGCCCTGCTCGCATCCGGCAAGGTCGACCTCAAGCCGCTCATCTCGGCAAGTTTTTCATTCGACCAGAGCATCGCCGCCTTCGAGCGCGCAGCCGAGGGCCGTCCCGCCGACATCAAGCTGCAGATCGTGGTTGAGGAATCCGTCTCGTGAGCGCTCCCGTTCCCGAAGACCCCCCCGGCAAACCCGAGCCACGTCACTACGGGCAAGACCGCTTTGTATTAGGCATGCCCCTGGCGCTTCTCGGCGGCTATATCGCCATCGTCTTCTGCATGACCGGTGACGGTATCGAGCAGGCCTTTCTGTCGAAGTACCTCGTCAACCTCGGCTTCACCGCCGGCGATTCCGCACTCGTCTTCACCGTCTACGGCGCCACCGCCGCAATTTCAAGTTGGCTCTCCGGAGTGCTTGCCGACGTCTTCACGCCGCGCCGCATCATGCTCATCGGCATCGTCTGGTGGCTAATCTTTCACGTGCTGTTTCTCGTCTTCGGTCTAACGCATCCCAACCTGCCCATGACGCTGCTCTTTTACGGCATTCGCGGTTTCGCCTACCCGCTCTTCTTCTACGGCTTCTTCGTCTGGGTAGTGCAGAAGAGCCGCCCGCACGAGCTCGCCTCCGCCATCGGCTGGACCTGGAGCATGTTCACCATCGGCTACGGCATCATCGGCTCCTACCTGCCCAGCTTCACCATCGGCTGGATCGGCTACATGGGCACTCTGTGGATGTCGATGGCATGGGTGTTGACCGGCGGACTGCTTATCTACTTCTTTACCGGCGGCGTTACGGCCGTGCCCAACGCCGCAGTCGCGCGCGGCGAGATCGGTAGATTTGCAGAGATCGGCAAGTGCTTTACGCTCATCTTCCACAACCGCAACATTGCCCTCGCGCTCATCACGCGCATCATCTGCAACCTGTCGCTCTTCGGATTCCCGGTCATCATGCCGCTGTTCTACACCTCTGCGCGCATCGGCTTCAGCGTGCCGCAGTGGGCGCGCATCTGGGGAATGTTCTTCCTCGTCCAGCCCATCACCAACGTCGTCTGGGGCCTTATCGGCGACCGCATCGGGTGGATGCGCCAAATGCGCTGGGTAGGCTTTGTAGGCTGTGGCACGGCGTCATTGCTGTTCTACGTGCTGCCGCTGCACTTTCCGCACAACACGCTGGTAGCCTATGTGGCCGCACTGTTGTTCGCGTGTACCATCACGTCCTTTGTGCCCATGGGCGCCATCTTCCCCATGATGGAACCCGAGCACAAAGGCGCAGCAGTCTCCGTGCAGAACCTCGGTGGCGGCCTGGCCAACTTTGGCGGCCCGGTTCTCGCCGCGCTCATCCTGCCTTTCTGGGGAATCGGCGGTGTAGTCGTAGTCTACGGAGTGCTGTATTACTGCGCGGCCGTCCTAACGCTATTCATCCATGTAGACCAACCCAAAGGCGTCTCTGCAGCCGAACTCGCAACCCACTGAACAACCAGCGAGCAAAAACCAGGTGACCCACGACCGCTCTGTGCCCCATCCTTGCGCATTTTTTCTGGCGCAAGGGTGGGACAGCACAGATCTCGCAGGCCCGCTAACCCGCTAACAGAAAAGGCCCCGCACTGGGGCCTTTTCGCTAACTCGCTATCTTGCCAGCTTGCTAACCCAACTAACTAGC
>OBLW0100000092.1_pt1 | contig 65720 bp, 56 predicted proteins | sample 1520161 | NCBI WGS metagenome assembly OBLW01 (sample SAMEA3539309, study PRJEB22396) | soil metagenome | biome: tundra; feature: field; material: soil | place: USA | collected 2010-05 | depth 0.15 m
CGGGTTTCAGGGGTTCCCGCAACAGCGGATTGGCCTGGAGATAGATCATGCCTAGAGCCAGGTAATTGCACGCACGCCAGTAAGCATCGATCTTGTTTAATTCATCGGTGGCTAGCGGTGCCCCCGCGACAGTCGACCGTGCTATGCCTTCGGCGCTCAGTGGCCCAGTGAATTCCTCAGTTTTCGCGATCAGTTTCATTTTGGAGTGTCCTCATTTCTTGTTTAGGAGCGCTTTTGCCAGCGCCGTTTTGATAACTTGGGGGGGGTACTGGAGGCGTTGGACTCACCAGAATTCTCATGCGTGTCTCACTCAGATGTTGAATCAGCTCTCAATCGCATTTCCCCATCAGTTGGTTCGTTAATTTCGCAAATGCATCGCCTCAGAGTAGAACGTTCGCAGGCGAGATCTTGCGTTTCTCCAAGGAACTACGAAGTGCGCGCCTGGCGCGTAACAATCGTGACTTGGCGGCAGCTACCGTCAGACCGAAAGTATTGGCAGACTCCTCAAGCGAACATTCCTCCCGGTAATAATGCTCAAAGATGTCACGAAGGCCAGTCGGGAGCCCATCGACTGCCTGCAGCAGAACCTCATGGATCTGTTTTTGCGCACACATCTGTTCAGGATTCGGCGAATCGTCCGAATATTCCGGTACCCCGAAGGTGTTCGATTCGGAAGGGATTGGACAAAACGAGCCCTCTGAGCGCACCTTTCTTTTTCGCAACAGCATGAGCGATTTGTTGATTCCTATCCTCGTGATCCAGGTGGAGAATTTGCAAGTCCCGCGAAAACCATTCAAGTGCCCGCACGCGCTAAGCATTGTCTCTTGAACTACGTCCTCAGTGTCCTGGCGGTTTCGGACAATCCTGAATATTGTCTGTTCAAGCTGTGGGCTGTATCGCTGGAATAGTTCGACAAATGCATGCTCGTTTCCAGCCTTTGCTTCATTGAGCAAGCGGTCCTCGGAGGGCTGTAGCTGACGCGCTCCGGGGCGCCCGAGTATTCCGATGCTCTGCGCATCTCGAATCTCCGCGAAGCTGCTGCTGCCGATTTGACTATCAGGAAATCGGCCCTTATCAGTCGGGAAGTTTATTGAACACGTGACTTCGAAGTTGAACGCCGAGGAACTTGCCATCATTGCACCTCCCCGGTCCCTGCGACCTCACGGTTAGGGAAGGTCTCAGCAGAGAATGCTTCGGAAGCACAAGGGGCCGGCGCCTCAGGCCGAGAAGCACGGCGACAAGACAAGTAGCGCCAGAATCGAGGGACGAGAAGAATGGCGGCGGTGAACCCGAGAACGAGGAGAATGCCGCGGCCGGGTGAAGCGCTCATGGTGGAGGAAAGCCATGCCCGGACTTCTCGCGGAAGGAAACGTCCGGCTGCAAGATAGAGAAAGGCCCAGAGTCCTGAAGCGATTATGTCGAGCAGCACGAATCGCAGCCTGGAAAATCCAGAGAGACCGGCGAGAGCTGCGGCCAGATTGGGCCCCGGAATGAAGCGAGTCACAAACATAGCCAGGCCGGCGCGATGGGTGAACAGGTGACCGATGCGAAAGGAGCTCGCATCTACCGCTTGCAGGTGCTTGAAAGCGCCAACTGGATTCGATTTGCGGCTGCGTCCCAAGTCGAACCAGGCGCAGTCAACAAAAACGGACGCTGAGACCGCCACAAGTACTGCCAGAGGCATACTCACGGATTCGCTTCCCGTGAGTGCTCCTATCAACAGCAACAGCGGAGCACCGGCAATCGGTATCCCTGCCTGCTCGAGGAGGATAGTGACAGCCAGCAATCCGAGTGGATGGCTAGTCAAAAAGTGACCCACATGAATCATCGAGCTCTCCTGATTTACTGCTGCAAGCACCGTACGGACTTGTTGTGGTGGACTCGTGACGATTCCGTTCTTCGGCAGAGACGACGTGGTTGATCGAGCGCACGCGTGCATCGTTGACATCTTTAGGGGATCTCCTTAGGAGGAGGGCACAATCCAGGATGGAATATCGCTCAAGGACGCAAATTACAAAGACCAGGCGGTCAAGGTCGGGCAACGTCAGAATCGCATGAGCTTCCCGCATTGCTTCTATCCGATACGCGCTAGGCTGCAAATGGAAATCAGGTCCCGCTTCGCTGCAGGTGTCGTTGGGCATCGCGCTTTCCGTGCCTGCAACCAAGCGGATCGCGTTGCGGACCACCATCCGGCGGGCCCAGTTAAGAGCCCACTTTTTTGAAACGGTGCTGATGGCCAGGCACTCCCTCATGGCACGGATGAGACAGCATTCGGCCTTCTCGGCATCGGCGGTAAGTAGCAGCGACAAACGAAAGAGGCCGGTCATTTCTTTCGCGAATAACCTCTGGAAATCGTCTGTGGTCGCGAACGTATCCTCTTCGATTAACTTGAACTGATTGCTGTGGAACTGGAGTGCGCTTTTCATTTCTTCTCCGTGACGCATGCGAGGAGGGCGTAGACCATCACCCTCCGCGTTTTACCTTCGCGACTTCAGGAGAAGCATCCGAGTTGCCAAACGAGCGCTGCCTGCAAGTTGTTGATTCGGTAAGGAGACTACCTGAGGCCTATTTGGTGCGTTGTCGAAACTGGCGAAACACGCTCGACACGCAGATTGCCTAACCAAATCGAAAACTCGAGCGAACTCCGAGCGGGCACAATTCGAGCCAACGACGCATGGAGATAGGTTGGCGATGCAAGTAGGCTCTGGTTGCACGCTCTTTCCGTTCGGGTTAACCTGCCGAAAACGAGGTCGCAATCAGAATGAGTTTGTCCGCTGAGCGTGACACATTCGCACCGCCAGCACCCCGAGCAAGGCAAAGGCAGAGGCAAGAAAGAATTGCACGATCCTAAAGAGTGAGCCCGGGCCCGTTACCTCTATTGCGAACAAGGGAGAGTGATTGAACAACAGAGTCGAAACGGACGCAACATTCAGATAGAGAACAGCCACAATCGAGAATGCGAAAACCGGGCGCCACAGGCCGGCAAGGTGGAACTTGCGCCAGGCAAGGATGATGGTTCCCGAACAATACACCGACAGCATACAGATTCTTTGGATTGGCGAGAGGTGACCGGTTAGAGGCAGCAGGCCGGCCAAGCTTGCAATCAGGCTGAATCTCAAGAACGTGATCACACGACTACCGCTGAGCTTAACCCTCAGAACCCCGCGCAGCACCATTGCGCCGGAACCGATGGCAAGCAAACCAAGTACAACCTGAATCCACCCGAGAATATTCATGTCTATCCCCCCGCGTGCGTCTTCTCCCCTGTTTTGACCACCATCACGTCTTTCTTCCGCCGTTTGTTCTTTTAGCGAGCCGTGATCGTCGAGACAGTTGTTTCACGACCTGCCGCATAAAGACTCCACTGACACGGAATCGTGCGCCTTGCTCCGCCAGAACCAGCAACACATCTTCCCCCTCAGCGCTTAGGGCGGTCACACTCCGTAAATCGATGATGAGTTCACGATTGTCACCAACAAAAAGAGTTTCCTCGCCAAAGTTCTTCAGCTCGTTGGTCCAGGGCGCAACGAGTTTGCCTTCCAGGACCACTTGCCGCTTGCGATCGTTTTCGATAATGGAAATCTTCAGCATTTCGAGCTCCCCCTGACTGATTGCAATCGGTGTGCCAAATGCTGGGGAGTCTTATCGTATTTATTTTCAGTAATTTGCGAACTTCGTGCCGATTTAGAGTCGAAAGTGTTGATGACAGTACGGCGGAAGCTTGTCGCTCGACGTGATCCGAATCACGGCTTAGTCGCATGAATGACTGTCAACTCTCTCAGCTGGCGCTGGAGAATGTGGGCTCATGCATAGTCGTAGGAATTGATTCCAAGCCTCTTCATACGGGAGATGAGGGTTGTGCGACTGATCCTCATGCGAGCCGCAGCTCCCTCGGCGCCTCCAACCCGGCCGTTGCATTCGGTCAGCGCGCGAACAATCTCATCATGCTGCTTCCTGGCGTGCTCGCTCTCAGCGCTCTTGCCTTTCATCGAAGCAACCGTCTCTCTGACGATTCGTGCAATATCGTCTTCCGCTCTTGGAGCTGAGGCCTGCACCGGTTGAGCTGAGAACAGCACCGGTTTGTCCTTTTGGGATTTGCGAAGTAGCTCCGCAAGCGGAGCCTCGAGTGACTTACCGCGGGTCAGGATTACGGCACGCTCGACAAAGTTCTCGAGTTCACGGATATTGCCGGGCCAGTCCCATGCGGTAAGCCCTTTCATCACGGAAACTGGAACCGATTCAATGCGTTTTTGCATTTGCTTCGCGCATTTCTGCACAAAGTAGCCGACGAGCAGCGGAATATCCTCTCTGCGATCTCTTAGGGGCGGAATGCGGATGGGGAATACGTTCAAGCGGTAATACAGATCGTTCCGGAACTCCCGGTCGGCAACCATCTCTTCGAGATTGCGGTTGGTGGCCGCCACAATCCGCACATTTACTTTGCGCGTATGCGTGCTGCCAAGGCGCTCAAATTCCCGCTCCTGCAGGACGCGCAGTAATTTTGGTTGGATCTCGGGGGGGATATCGCCCACTTCATCCAGAAACAGCGTGCCTTGATCAGCGAGTTCCATGCGCCCGACTTTCTGGCTGATCGCGCCCGTAAATGCGCCCTTCTCATGCCCGAAAAGTTCGCTCTCGAGAAGCCCAGTAGGGATGGCGGCGCAGTTCAGCTTCACAAACGTGCGGTCTTTGCGCCGGCTGCGTTCGTGGATCGCGCGGGCGATCAGTTCTTTGCCGGTTCCGGTTTCGCCAAGCAAAAGAACAGTGGAATCGCTGGGAGCGACGGTTTCAACCATCTGCAAAACGTGCCTGAGCGCTGGGCTGCTGCCGATGATCCGCTCGAAACCCATCTCGTTGCGAAATTCTTCCTCGAGATAAAGCTTCTCCTCGGCGAGCTTGTCTTTCAGCCGGGTAATCTCTTCATAGGCAAGGGCATTTTCGATTGCGATGGCAATCTGGCCGCCTATCAGGCGGAGAAAGTCGATCTCGTCGACATCGTATGGGCGTTCTGCCGTTCGCCCCACTCTCAGGATACCCAGAGCGCGGCCGCGGCTTACAAGCGGAATATTGCAAACGGTCTTCTGTTCCGTGAGAAGCGAATTGTGCGCCTGTTCCTCTGGGGAAAAGTCGTCAGGATTTGAGGTGTTTGCGATTGTGGGCTTGAGAGTCTCAAACGCGGTTCTTCCTGCCCCTACGGAACTGATCAGCATACCCTCTCTGACGATTCCTGGGCCTTCTGGAAGATCAAGCGCGTAGATTCTGAATTTTCCCGACTCCTCGTCGGGCAATGCAATGCCGGCGAGATCGCTCAGCATCCTTTCCCGGGCATTGGCGGAGGTGGCGCGGAGGACCTCCCGGAGGTCCAGATTTGACGTAATGCTGTTAGTCAAATCCAGGAGCAACTGAAGTCGCTCGTTCTGGAGCTGTAGGTCCGGTCGTGAGGACAGACTTTCCATCGAAGTTGGATAAGCACTCAGATTGCCAAACTTTCCGAATGCAAGTTATTGATTTGGCAAGGAGATCAAGTACCTCTTGTGCTGATTGTCGAAACTGGCGACGACAATTTCGACACATATATCACGGGGCGATTGCGAAAGTCAAAGAACCTTTGCATGGACATGATCGATTCAAGCGCTTAGAGACACTCTTCGACGAGGCGCGCAGATTCCCGGCACTGGTCTTCAACTAGATGATATCGCGGTACGGTGACCAACCGACCAGGATCAGGAGCGGTCAGACAGAACTGGCCGTCGAACCACTCTGGGGCAGACCCCGTCCCGCACACCGCAGCGCATCGGCGACCCCGCTGAAATGGGTTGACCTTGGAGTGAATCAAATTGCGAAAAAGCCACGTGCCTGCGCAAGACGCTCCTGATTGGTTTATCCGCGTGTAAGTGCAGATGCAAAACCTGTGGGCGTCAAGGCGCAACCCAAAAGCGGTCGCTCATTGGTGTCGAACTTGCATCGACAGTTGCGACTCTCGACAACTTCCATTCCAAGATCGCCCTTCGCCCCCACTCATTCTATGGGAATTAGTCGACTTCTCGGATTTGGCATTGCACCTGCAAATGCGAGAGTGTCGGTCGCTGTCAATTGAAAGCGTTTTGTCATGGAGCGTAACAGGAACACAGCTCTAGTTCGGATTGCCAAGGTGTAAAAGACGGGCGTGAGGTTGGGGTGCTTAGCATCCACGGCCGGACCAAGATCGGAAAACTCCTAATTTCTGAGAGGTAATGAGATGAATGCTTTCTGCTGCTCTGGTGAGACTGTGTCTCCGCACGTTAAACGGGCTCTTGCGGTTATCTGCGCATCGGTCTTCCTGCTGGCTGGATGCCGTCAGAAGCTGGAAACCGCTGCAGATCAGCCGGTGCCCGTTCGCCTGCAGCTTCCCCACCACGTCCAGCAGCCCGTGTCAGTTGCGGTCAGCGGATCGGTTGAAGCAAATGTTACGGCATTAACAGCCTTCCAGGTTGGCGGCCGTGTTTTACACGTCTACGTCGAGGAAGGCCAACGGGTGACCAAGGGCCAGATCCTGGCGGACCTTGACCCCACGGATTATCGGAACGCCTTGAATGCTGCATCAGGCGAAGCAGATGCTGCTGCTGCGGTCAACGCAAAAGCAAATGCAGGCCTGAGGCGCCAGGAACTTGAGCAGGCGCGGATCGATTTCGAGCGAACTCAGGACGAATACCAGCGTCTGAAGTATCTGTACGACCATCAAAGTCTGCCCGCCAACGACTTCCACAAGATCGAGGCCGCATTTCTCGCCTCGCAGCAGCGCTATGACATGGCGCAGAGTGGAACACGGGTCGAAGACAAGCTTGCGGCATCTGCGCAGCACGTTGCCGCGACCGCGCAAATGGCAGAAGCCAGGAAGCGGCTTGCCGACTGCCAGTTGCGTGCGCCCATATCCGGATACATTGGAATGCGCCAAATCGATGTAGGTGTCACGGTCGCGCCAGGCGTCCCGGTCATTTCCGTTGTCGATCTGGACCCTGTAAAGGTAAGAGCCGGAATCCCAGAGGCAGAAGTTGGAAAGGTGCGAGAAGGCTCGCGCGCGGAGGTTTCCATTCCTTCGCTTGACGGTCAGCGGTTCGACGGGCGCGTCGAGGCAATCGCGGCGGCATCCGATCCCGCTTCACGCACCTACGTCTCGAAGATTGTCGTTCCCAATCCCAAGCATCAACTGCGTGCAGGCATGGTCAGCGAAGCACATCTGATCGGAGATGCCCAGTTGAATGCTATCACCGTGCCTGGTTCAGCCATCGTCCGGGATGCGCGTGGAGTAACGCAGGTCTACCTCCTGACTCCAGGTCAGAATCGAGCCTACGGTCGCCGTGTCGAAATCGGCTCAATGATTGATAGCGAAGTGGAGATCCGCAGCGGTCTCACTGGCAATGAGCAGGTGGTTGTGGACGGCCAGAATTACCTTCGTGAGGGAGCGCTGGTGAAGATTGAAGGAGGCAGCCGATGAATCCGGTCCGCGCTGCACTACGCTACCCGCAGGTAACACTGTTCTTGTCTGCCGTGGTCTTCCTCCTGGGTGTCTATTCCATGGTGAGGATGCCGCGCCGCGAGGATCCGAAGATCACGATCCGAACCGGCATCGTTGCCGCCATGTATCCGGGCGCGACTAGCCAAGAGGTTGAAGACCAGGTCACGCGCAAGATAGAAGAGCACCTGTTTCACTTCGAGGAGGTTCGCCGCGAGAAGACCTACTCGACCACTCGCAATGGAATGGTGGTCATCAACGTCGAACTGAACAAATCGGTCACGAATGCGGATCAGTTCTGGTCCAAGTTGCGTCTCGACCTGGCCCTGCTCAAGGCCCAGGAATTACCCGCCGGTGTTCAGGGTCCGATGGTGGATTCGGACTTCGGCGACACGGTTGCGGTCCTGATTGCAGTGCATGGTGGCTCGTATGGGTATCGCGAGCTGAAAGACTATGCGAGGACAGTTGAGGACGGCGTTCGCACTCTTCCGATGGTATCGAAGATCCATCGCATCGGCGACCAGCCGGAAGCCATCGAGGTCGATTCCTCCAATGGTCAACTCTCCCAGTATGGAGTCACCCCGCTCCAGGTGATGCAGGCTCTCCAGGGACGCAACACCATCGAGTATGCTGGCCGAGTCTCGGACGGCAACAACAAAGTTCCAATTCAGTCGGGCGATCGGCTTCACTCTGAGGACGACATCCGCCAGATGATGGTTGACGTCTCACGTACTACAGGCCAGCCGGTCTACATTCGTGATCTGGCAAATGTTCATCGGACCTACAAGGATCCGGACAACTACGTGCGCATGAATGGCGAGCCGGCTATTCTGCTCTCCGTTGAGATGCACGAAGGCAACAATATCGATGATCTCGGCAAGGATCTGACCGCCAAGCTGGCAGGAATTCAGGCCGGCTTTCCGCCGGACGTCAAGCTCGATCTGGTCGCCAACCAGCCCAAGATGGTGCACGAGCGCGTCCAGGACTTCATGAGGGAGTTTGGCATCGCGATCATTGCCGTCATCCTGGTAACGATAATTCTGCTGCCTCTCCGGGTGGCGCTGGTGGCTGCGATTGCCATCCCCACCTCCATTGCCATGACCTTCAGCACACTCCCGTTATTCCACGTGGAGATTCAACAAGTCTCGATCGCCGCCCTGATCATCGTGCTCGGCATGGTGGTCGATAACGCCATCGTCATCGTCGACAACTATATTGAATTGCTCGATCACGGTGTTCCGATCGACGAAGCGGCGGAACGGTCCGCGAGCGAGATGGCCGTTCCGGTCCTGGCTGCCACACTGGCCATCATTGCGGCCTTTGCCCCGATGCTCTATCTCTCAGGTACAACGGGCGAGTTTATCCGGGCTTTGCCGGTCACCGTGGCGCTGTCGCTGACCATCTCCTACCTGGTGGCGATGTTCCTGACTCCGATGATGTCGAAGTGGTTCATCCGGACCGGGCTGCAGACGGAGAGCCATGGGAGTTCGGACAAGCCTGAAAAACTGTCCCTCCTCGATCACATGCAAAAGGGCTATAACGTGCTGATCGGCTGGGCGATGCAGCACAAGAAGCGCACTCTCGTCGGCACCGTGCTCGCCTTTGTGGCCGGACTTGGTCTTTTGTCCATGGTGCCGCAACACCTGTTTCCCATGGCTGAGCGAGAGCAGTTCGTAATCGACGTTTGGCTGCCCGAGGGGACCCGGATCGAGACCACCGACGCGACTACACGCCGGATCGAGGCGGTTCTTGCGCACGAGTCCCTGGTAAAGGAATATGCCAGCTATCTCGGGTCGAGCCTCCCGCGCTTCTACTACAACGTCAACCCCCAAATACCCGCTACGAACTACGCCCAGATCCTGGTGAACACAAACGACGTGAAGAAGACGCCGGAGCTGGTCGAACAACTGCGACACAGACTCCGGGATGTTGCTCCGGAAGCAACCGTGATGGTGAAAGAGTGCCAGCAGGGAGACAGCATGGAGGCCCCGGTCGAGTTCCGCATCACGGGCCCGGATGCTGCTACGCTGGAGTCGATCGGCAACAATGTGCAGGACGTGCTTCGGCATACGCCAGGCGCCACCTACGTCAACACCGACTGGCACGAAGAAGTTCTCGAGGCCGGCGTGCACGTGCGCGATGAAGTAGCAAACCGCCTGGGCCTGAGCAATCAGATGATCTCCCAGGAGCTTGCCGCCGGGTTCGAAGGCCTGCCCGCGACCACCGCTTGGGAAGGCGATCGCAATCTCGACGTTCTGCTGCGGTTGGATCCTGTGCAGAGAGACAACTTCCGGTCAGTGAAAGACATGTACGTGACTTCGCCGGTCACCGGAACCAGGGTTCCTGTGGATGCCGTCGCAACATTGAATCCGGAATGGCAGCCGGGCAGAATCGTTCGCAGAAACGGCGTACGCACCCTTACCGTGCGTGCCTTTCCCGCCCATGGACAATTGGCCAGCAATATTCTGAAACAGGCTCGCAAGCAGGTCGACGTCATGCCCCTGCCGCCCGGCTACAAGATCGCCTACGGCGGAGAGTCCGAGATTCAGGAGGAGACATTCGGCGAGATGAAAGTCGTGCTGGCAGCCGCCATCATGCTGATCTTCCTGATTCTTCTCATCCAGTTCCGTACGCTCCTGGACCCGCTCATTATCATGGCTGCACTGCCTCTCGCGGTCCCCGGAGCAGCCCTCGGCCTCATCCTGACGCATAATACGTTCGGATTCACAGCCTTTATTGGCCTCATCAGCGTGGGCGGACTGGTCGTCAGAAACGCGATTATCCTCGTCGATTACATTCACCAGCGCATGAAGGATGGAGTCCCGCTCGATCAAGCCGCACTCGAGGCCGGCGAACGCCGACTGCGCCCGATCTTTCTTACTTCAATGGCGGCCGCGGTAGGAGTTGTCCCGATGATTATTTCAGGATCAAGCATGTGGTCTCCCATGGCAAGCGTCATCGCCTTCGGCCTGGTTGGGTCTATGGTGTTTACTCTTGTGGCGATTCCGGTTCTCTTTGTCGTGATGCAAAGCAGGCGTATTCGAAACGCGACAATTATCACGCCGCTTCTTCTTCTTTTCTTGTTCGCTGCATCATCGCAAGCACAATCCAGGTCCATCACGCTCGACGAGGCACTTCAGCTTGCCAGCAAGCAGAACTCGCTGGTGAAGATAGCCGGCGACAAGGCGAAAGAAGCGGATGCACGAGTGATTCAGGCGCGGGCGAATTACTTCCCGGTCGTCACTAACCAAACCCTGGCAACGCACCTCAACCAAACTGAATTCCTGACCATCGATAAGGGCGCACTCGGCTCTTACGGAGCTACAGGACCTATCCCAAACAAGAACGTTGACATCCAGGTCGGCAAACAGGATGCATTCATCACAACAACAGTGGCTGCTCAGCCGATAACCCAGATGTTCAAGATTCACGCGGGCGTGTCTGTGGCCCACGCGGACGCAGCCGGCGCACATAGCGATCTTGAACAGGCCCGTAACGAGATTTCATTGAATGTGAAGACTCTCTACTATCAACTCCTCTCAGCGGAGCGGCGCAAACACGCCCTGGAACAGCGTATCAAGGCTGGGGAACAAGGCCTGGAGGAGGCGAGAAATGGTGTCGCTTCGGGGGTGGTTCTCGAAGAGAAGGTCTTGGAAGGTGAGGCTCAACTGGCGAAGGCGCGACATGCGCTTGGTTCAGTGGAAGATGCAATCGACGACATGAGCATCCAATTCAACGACCTGCTCGGCATGCCGTTGAACACCGATTTCGCACTGACCGAGCCGGAGGAGGACCAGGTTCCGTCAGCCCCTGGAATCTCTCCTGGAATATCCAATTCCGTGCAGGACCTTGAATCCGAGGCGTTGGCGCATAATCCCTCACTGCTCTCGGCGCGCCATACGTTTGAAAAATCCCGCGCGGGACTCAACGCCGCTCGCGCGGAATACATTCCAGAAGTCACGGGGTTCGTGCAGAACATTCATCAGAATGGAACTCCGCTTTTGCCGACCAACACCGAAATCGTCGGCTTCCGGTCTGAGTGGACGGTCTCGGAGTTTGGCAAGCGCATCGGTCTTGTTCGGGAACGGCATGCGCAGGTCTCAGAGGCACGGGAAAACGTTCAACATACCGAAAGCCAGGTGCGCATCGACATCGAGAAGGGGCTTCGAAAACTGAATCGCACCCAGGACGAACTGGATGCGGCGCGACGGCAAGTCAAAGCCGCAACCGAAAACCTCCGCATCACCGGAGATCAAGTCCACTCAAGTACGGCGAACGTGTCAGCACTTCGCGAGGCTGAGGCGCAATTGGCCGAGGCGCAAGCACAGCTCTTTGATGCGGAAAAGGACCGCGCGATTGCAAACGCTGAACTTGATCGCACACTAGGCAGGGAGTGATGGAGCAAGTTGTCATTGAGGCCGAACCTGGGACACACAAGGAAGGCAATAGCTGTCCTGCGTTGTCGGCGTCTGGTAAGGGGGCGCAATGAGAAGAATTCTCCAGTTCGTCGGGGACGTGACGCTTTTTGGAATTCGCGTCATAGTCAACGTATTCCGGCGCCCCATTGAGTTCGGCGAGATTTGGTCGCAAGTGGAAGACATGGGGGTTCGCTCTCTGCCTCTCGTCTCCTCATCAGGTTTGGCGCTTGGGGTGGTGATGACTCTGCACACCCGCAGCACTCTGGTGGCTTTCGGAGCGACGGCGCTGATTCCAAGGGTGCAATGTCTCTCCTTCTTTGTGGAGATTGGACCTCTGGTCGCGGCGCTCCTGGTGGCCGGCCGCGTAGGTGCTGGGATCGGAGCTGTGATCGCCAATTTGCGCGTGACCGAACAGATCGATGCCATCGAAGTTCTATCGGTGGACTCGTTCAAGTACCTAGTTGTGCCTCGCGTGATCGCTTGCGTGCTGGTTCTGCCATTGTTAGTAGTCTTCATGGATGCTTGCGGGTTGGTGGGCGGCTTCCTTTCAGAGAATGCCGTGTCCCACCTGCCACTGCAACTCTTCCTTGAGCGGGCATTTAAGGGTGTTGAGTTGTCGAACTTCGTTCCGCCGACGCTAAAGGCATCCGTATTTGGTTTCATTATTGGAACGGTTTCATCGTATTACGGCTACACGATGAATGAAGGGACACAAGGTGTGGGGAAGGCAGCAACAAATAGCGTTGTGACTAGTTCATTGCTTGTCATACTCGCGGACGTGATCCTGGTTAAGATCATTTTCCTGTTATTTCCCGGGAGTGCCATATGACGGAATCAAAACCGGCTGCGGTTGTACTCGATAGGGTATCGAAGCGCTTCGGAAGCAAAGAGGTGCTTAACGGGGTTTCCTTTTCAGTCCCTCGTGGTGAGGCAGTCTGTGTGCTTGGCCGCAGCGGCATGGGAAAGAGCGTGACGCTGAGACTGATGATCGGACTGATCAAGCCGGATGCTGGGGAAATTTTCATCTCCGGCAACAACATCTCGCGCCTGGATGGCACGGAGCTCTCGCGGGCCCGCTGCAAGATGGGTTTCTTGTTTCAGAGCGCCGCGCTCTTTGACTCGTTCACGCTGCATGACAATCTCGCTTTGCCGCTCCGTCGATTGACCGACAAATCGAATTCGGAGATCGAGGAAATCGTGGATCGAGCGCTCAATCAAGTTGGCCTGGCTGGAGACAATCACAAGTTGCCTGGCGCACTCTCCGGTGGTATGAGGAAGCGCGCTGGTCTAGCTCGAGCATTGGTACTCGAACCGGAAGTCCTGCTCATAGACGAGCCAAGCAGCGGCCTGGACAGAATCACGGCTTCGGAGATTGACGATCTCCTCCTTGAACAGAAGGCATTGCACCAAACCACGATGGTGATCGTGACACACGACGTGCATGGCGCACGGAGGGTTGGAGATCGCTTCGCCATTCTCGACAAAGGAAATCTGATAGCCCTCGGTACGCCGGAGGAACTCGAAAACCACGAGAACGAAACCGTCCGCAATTTGGTTGGGGGGAAATAGATGGCGAAGCATAGTCTCATAACAGGCGCATTTGTCTTGGTCGGAACGGCACTCTTCACGCTCGTCCTCTTTTTCATCGGTGGCCAGCACGGAGCATTCGCCAAGCATACTGATTACTATGTCGAGTTTAGCGACATCAGCGGACTAATGAAGGGCACCAAAGTTCAGGTTGGAGGATTAGATGCAGGTGAGGTGGTGGAGATTGGCCTTCCTGGTTCGCCAGGGGGACGCTTCCGTCTCAAACTCAGGCTTGGAGAGCAGGTTCACGGCCTTGTGAGGTCGGACTCGGTGGTTAGAATTGCCCCGGAAGGACTGGTGGGCGAGAAGCTTCTATTGATCTACCCCGGTACAGCAAAAGCCCCGGAAGCCAAGCCTGGCGACACTCTTCGAACCAAAGAAGAGGTGGACATTTTGAGTCTGACGGACAATGGCGCCAGTATCCTCGATTACACCAGCCGAACAATTCAACCCCTTTCAGAGAAACTCATCAACACCCTGGATTCCGCGACGGTCACCTTGAATAATGTCAACGGCGTTTTAGTCGATTTAAAACAGGGAAAAGGCACCGTTGGAATGCTCCTCCGTGACGAAACGACTGCTGAAAATATCCGCGAGAGCATTGCGAATGTGCGAGAGACTACATCGTCGGCCGCGGATGCCTCGAAGCGTGCCGATGCCCTCATTACCGACTTGCAGTCCCGCCAACTCGGGGAAAAGGCGGAAGGTGTAATCGGGAGTGTGCAGAGCGCCGCCAGCCATTTCGATGCAACGTCGCAGAAGGTCGAGGTTTCGCTTGCAAGCGCTTTGGGACCGGACAGCCAAGGCGTGGATGCAGGCGGCAACATCCGTCAGACTTTGTCCAATATCGACCAGGCCACTGGCAACATGACAGCCGACACCGAGGCTCTCAAACATCATTTCCTCTTTCGCGGTTATTTCAAACATCGCGGATACTACTCACTGGAAAATCTCAAACCAGACGATTATCGCAAGGACAAGCTCTTTTCGAATTCCGCGAATCCCCGCGTCTGGCTGGATAAAGAAGGACTCTTCGAACAAAAGAAGGACGGGACTCTTGCACTTTCTGTCGCAGGAAAGGCGAAGATCGACTCTTCTGTTGCGCAGCTCGGTGATGCCCTTGTAAGTGAACCGTTGATTATTGAGGGATACGCCGCTTCCGCTGAACCTGGAGTCCAGCTAGCGGAGTCACGTGCTCGCGCTCTCGCGGTTCGGCAATACCTTCAGACAAGGTTTTTCATCGATCCTCAGAATTTGGGAACAGTGTCTCTGCGTGCAACTCCGCCGCCCTCGGCCAACAAGGCGAGTTGGGATGGTGTTTGTGTAGTGCTGCTCAGGCGCAAATCCAAATAGTCTGCGTTGTCAGTTGGCCGGCGGCGAGACATAATGGCCCGCTTGAACGGAACTGCAGCGAGCAAACTCAAGGGAGGTGAATCATGCGAACGCACTCTGTAATTATGGCTTGCTGCTCGACCTTAGGGCTTTTGCTCCATTCTGGAATCGAAGCGCAACAGAGGCCTGAAGCGGATCGACCAACAGTGGGCGTGGCGCTGAGCGGGGGCAGCGCCCTCGGATTGGCTCATATCGGTGTGCTTCGCTATTTTGAAGAGCATCATATCCCCGTTGACAAGATTGGCGGGACCAGCATGGGAGGTCTCATCGGAGGCCTCTATGCGACCGGCATGGATTCATCGCAAATAAGGGCGACCGTTGAAAGCACCGACTGGAATGCTCTCTTGAACCCGAGTCCGCCGTTTGCAGACCAACCCATCGCAGATAAGCAAAGGTGGAATCGAACATTTGGCGATTTCACGCTGCGGTTCGGAAGAGGCTTCTCACTTCCGTCCGGTCTCAATCCGGGCGAGTCTTTATCGTTGTTACTCAGCCGATCGACGATGGCCTATTCCGGTGTTACCGATTTTGATCAACTTCCGATACCTTTCCGTTGTGTAGCAACCGATCTGGTGAGCGGTGGTTCGGTCGTGTTCAGCAATGGCTCATTGCCGACCGCGATGCGCGCAACAATGTCCTTGCCGGGAGTCTTTACGCCGGTCAAGTTGGACCGGATGGTTCTTGTTGACGGTGGCGTGCTCCAGAATATTCCTGTCGATGCTGTTAGAGACATGGGAGCGAATGTCGTTATTGCTGTCGCTTTTGAGACTCCGAAGGCGAAGCCCGACCAATTCAAGTCTCTGTCCGATGTCATGGGACAGACCATCTCCCTTGTCGTTATAGAAAACGAGCAGCGTTCGCTTGCAAAGGCGGATCTGGTCATCTCCGTAGATACGAAGAGATTCTCTGGAACCGATTACAAGCGCTGGAGCGAGATCATTGAGGCCGGTTACCAGGCGGCAAAGGCTCACGCTTCTGAACTTGCCCGCTTTGAACTCTCCCAGCAGGATTGGGATGCGTATTTGGCGCAGCACAAGTCAAGAATGCGGTTTTCAAGTGACAGAGGGAAGGTGCTCGCTGTTTCAAGTCCGGATCCGTCGTTCCAGAGGAATGCGCAAGCCGAAATACACCGGACCGTTGGAGATGGAGTCGTACCGGTAAAGAACCTGGAAAATGCCTTGTCCGGCATGGTCGCCGCCACTGCAGTTCCTGGAGCGTCTTACGAGTGGCAGTCGGAGGGGGCAGGTCAGGGAGGCTACATAGTCAAATTCGCCGGGCGCCCCACGGATAGGGTTCTGGTGCGTGTATCTGGGCAATATGACGTTTCACCCGGTGAACCATCGCGCTTTGGTTTGAAGCTGTCGACGGCGCTGATTCCCAGGAACGCCTACAAAGCTCGAATCTTGAGTACGGCAAATCTTGGCTACGATCCCACATTGCAGTTGGAGGCGTTCCAACCATTCGGCGGCAGTCAGTACTTTATTGCTTCCCAGTTTTTTGGTGGAAGAACACACTTCAACAGCTACACAGGGCCGGACCGCCAAAGCGACACTCGAGATCAGGTCGGCGGGGCCCTTTACGCAGGGATCGGGACCTGGCGGTTTGCTCAGCTTCGGCTCGGTGGCCGAGCTGGGTACGATTGGTACAGCCGACCTGTTGTCGTCGACGGCATTCCATCGCACAACGGGGGATTCACGGTTCCGGAGGCGCGGTGGATCGTAAATCATCAGGATTCGGGTGGATTGCCCACGCGCGGTACACGCTTCGAAGGGGAGGCCGGGTATTTCCTGCGAAGTACCGGAGACTACCCGTTCCTTCACTCGGACTTGAGCAGCTTTAGACCTTTAAATCCTGTCGTGACTCTCTTCGCGCTACAGCATGCCGGCACAAGCTTTGGCCGGAAGCTTGGCTATTACGATCAGTTTATTGCCGGAGATCAAAGCAACATGGCGGCATTCCGGTATCAGGAATTCCATGCAAATACGCTCGTAACCGCTGGCTCCGGTGTAATTTTGCATGGCAGGCCTATTCGGCATGTTTCATCCCGTCCGGGGTTAGCGCTTTGGTATGAGGCGGGCCGGTTTGATGCCGGCTCAGCAGGCTGGAGTACACATCAGAGCGGATCAATCGGCGCCTTCTTTCCGACACAGATTGGAGCAACTGGACTTCAGGTGAACTTTGATGAGAATGGGAAAGCGCGGTTCCGACTGATGCTCGGAAGCTTTTGAGCACATATAGCAAAGCCTGTCGGGACCGTAGCGATTGACCTGCCCGACAGGCTCCAGATCGAAAGCGGCGTCGTCGGCCTCGACAATCCACCAACTCAAAGGAGGATTTTGAGGGTATGCATTGCAGTTTGTCTAGCCTTTGCGCCGCCTGCTAATGAAGGGAGCCGCCGGTTATTTGCCGGGGAATCATTAGCAGGCGGGTAGTTCCAGAAGTGGCATTGCATTGTTTGCGCGGGCAGTTGTACCAGTGATTTCGGCGTGAGGGCTAACCGAACCTCATCTCCTTTGCTTTCACATCGCCTCGTCGCAGTTCTGCGGCGCTTGAGAATCTGCTCACGCTGCAAAGCCGCCAGCGCTCCCGTCGCATTTAGCGCGCCTTATCGATGCAGGAGTTGCGGCTGGTCGTTGGAGTCGCCCTGTTCGCTTTCCCCTTTCTGCCTGCTTAGCGAAGGGGGGACGGTGACGGTGACGGTGACGGGCGATTGCAGCCGAAAGTCGAGCAGCGTTTCGGTGTGAATCTGCACCTGTTGTCCGCGCGTGACACCCTGAGCGCCCGCCCCCGCGGCGGCGCCCGCCAAGGTCCCGATAGCTGCTCCCTTGCCGCCGCCAGCCAGCGCTCCGATGAAGGCGCCAACTGCACCTCCCCCAGCTACTTTCTTTGCTGTGTTCTTGCCCCGGCCGGCGGCCGATTGGGTATAGGACTCCGTCGTAAGGGACACCCTTTGCCCACGCACTGTCAGTTCCGTCAATTCAAGCGAGAGGGAGGCGCTGCCTGCGAAGTGAGCCGCATCCTTGACAGCTGTTACCCGGCCCTCCACGGCGGATCCGAAGGGAATGGCTACCACCCCGTTTGATACGAGGTCGTAAGCAAGCGAGCCATGAAAACGCTGGTTTGGTGTTGCGGTTTCGCTGTCCAGTGCATCTGACAGTCTGACCTCTACGATTGTGCCCGCCTCAATCGTAGATTGCTTGACGACCGGCTTCGGCGGGTCCGGGAGCGGCGGCGGCGGCGCAGCCACTGCGGTCTGCATTGGAGCCGGTTGGGGACGCGGCGCCGGTTGCGGTGGAAGGGTCACTTCAGCTTCTTCCCGACGCCCACGCGCTTGTGGTTTCGTGCGCTTCTCATTTAATGATGCTGGCGGCGGCGTAGCGGAAGCTTGTTGTGAGGACGGCTGTACGGTCAGGTTGTTTACCACCGTCTTTACGCCTTCGACATTGCCGCTATCGATTCCCGCCAGGTTGCGGGTTGCATCATCGGGGACTTTCCCTCTGAGTGTTGCCACCCCGGTTGTCACACTTACTTGAATGTTCTTCCCAGCCAGCCTGGTTTCATTCTGCAGCTTTGCCTGAATGTCGCCGGCCACTTGCTGGTCGGTACGCGCGGCCTGCTGTTCCGCGGGCTGCTGTTTCTTGCATCCGGCCGAGAGGCCCAGTACGAGAGCCAAAGCCGCAGCCCCCACCGGCAAGAGTTGTCTTTTTGCGATCTGTTGCCTTTTCATAGAATGCCTTTCATCTGTTCCAGCATTGTGGCGCCATTAGGGCCGATTTGCCTGTTCATTTCGCTCGGCCACAAGTGCCGGTATGGTGATGGTTTGCCCACTTCAGCCCGCGCGCCGAAACGCGCGGCCGCGGATGGATACAGCGCCAGCACATCAGCTGCCTTGAGAAACCACGGACACAGCGGCTTTTGGTCCACGACCACCTCTTCAAGGGATGTGGAGATAATCGTTTTCCCTGGCGCATCGTTATTTTCTACTTGAACCAAGTCGACCCTAGGAGAGGTTCTCAGCTACATTTGGATTGAATCTGAGCGGGCCACTCTTCGCAGCTGACGACGTTCGGATCTCGAATGGAAAGGTTGAGACCTGTTGTTCCGAGAAACCAACGATACGGTCCTTCCCACTCTCGTCGATGCCTTGAATGAAGACAAACCCTGCCTCGGCTCGATAAACGAAGCTATTAACCGCAATCGCTCCAATTGACGTGTGAAGAATGTAGACTACGCCGTCCGGTCTTTGGATGAGAGATCGAATATCTCGATATACGTCCCAGAAATGTGGGTCCATTGTTCCTCCTTAGCATCCCATTCAGCATCTCGGCCGACAGCGACCAAGCGTTATTTGTGCAGGACAAAACTGTTGATTGTACGTCCTACTTTTTGAGTTGAGGCGGATAGTTCTTGAAGAGTTTGGCCATCGCCTTTTGCAAGTTCTGGTAATTCTTGTTCGGGTCATTCTTGAGTTCGATCGCCTTGTGGGCATCTCCGCGCCAGATCAATTGCTTTCTTCCGCCGTCATAAAGGTTCACCACCAGCGTTCCGATAGGGATCGCCGAGGTTTAGCCGCGAACTGAATCGATGCCCCGCAACCCTGGGCCCCTGCCGGCCAGACCTGTGCCCAACAGGTCTATGCCTATTTCCTGATGGATGGCAGCCTGATAGCTCACCTTAAGATCTGCGTTGTTTTCGATCTTAGTAAGCCTCTTTTGCACGAGTTGTTCGTCAATTGCCCGCTTGATCTCCTGGTCAACCAACTGATCCTCTGACGCACCATCCCGAATGTCTGTACCGCCGTTCAGGAAGTTCGGCGCGCCGCCCGGTATAGACGGAGCGCCCGGTAAGGTTGGCGTGCCGCCTGGAATGTCGACCCATTGATAGGTTTTATACGACGCAAAGTTTGCACTGCGGTCATAGTTGTAGTGAACATCCTGGCTGCGGGCGTAAGAGATCATGTACAAAAGAGCGGGGAAGAGTATCAATTTCCTGGTAAGTCCCAATGCTGTTCCCTTCTACTGATTCATGTACAAAGGTTTGGAGGCCGGTACGAAACTGGAAAGACTCTCGGCCGCACTCCATCCGGACGAGCTCGGCTGAGTCACGACGCTTGCTTGCGTGCGCCTTCATTGTGACGAGTGCTGATAGGCGTGACGGCTTCGATGTGGCGGCGATCCGCCGATGGGGGGAATGCGCTCGGTCTCATGTGTCGATATGGTGACAAAGTGACGCCATCGGCACGCGCGTCGAAATGCGCAATGCAAGCTGATTCCCCGGGCCGGCTTTTCTTCACGAGTTTCTGAAGGACGTGCTTTGTCAGAACCGCGCCCGACGAGAATCTAACTCCCCGATTCATCAGGTCCCAAAGAGCTGCTTCTCCCTCTGCGCTGATGGAAGTGACATTCCTGAATTCGAGAACGATTTTCCGTCCCTGCCTTCCGGTCGAGGCCCTCAACCAGGCAGTCCTCAAGTCAATGAGCGAGGGAGGAATCAGCGCGCCTTCAAGAACGAGACGCCGCTGCGCGCGACTGTCGACGATGGATATCTTCAACATGAGTTCTTGCCTCTTTCATGAATAGGAAAGCAACTGGGATGCCAAAATGCGGGCAGGCTAAGATATTGAAAATTCATTGCTCGTTCCGAAAGCGAAGGAGTCGCGGGCGAAAGTGACGTCGCCAGAGTCGACAATCCTCGCAATCAAATCGCGGCATTTGCGCAGATAGAACCTACGGGCACGGGTGGGTCGATTCCCTTCATTCCGGCCATGCGATCCATTAACCTGAGGGATCATTGGATAGAAGAGCCTCGACCCGATCTCCGCGACAAAAGGCTGGAGCGTTAAAAAATCAAGGATGTGCAGTATCACTGATACCAGAGAATGTCAGGCGCCTCCAACGGGACAAATGCATCCGGGTGAAAAGGGACGATCCTGGGCGTGAAATCCTTTACCGGACGAGTCGCGGGAACCGACGCGGAGTAGCGCCAGACATTCTGGCCGACCAAGGATTCGCCGCGAACCATCACGTGCCGAACGGGCTCGTCACCCTTCGCTGTGTCAGCGTAAAGTTCGACCTGGATCGCGCCAGGATCCATTTCGTCCAAGTGGACCTGAATGTCGAAGTGATGTTGCTCGCTCGAGCTCTCGATATGCAAGGATCCGAAGCGCAGCCTGGACCAATGATCGGCGAGATGACGCTTCCATTGCACCAGACTCTCTGCGCATTTGCCATTCTCTTCAGCTCTGCGCCGATACGCGGTAGCTAACGGAAGATAGTACTTTGCCGTGTACTCCAACACGCATCGGGTTGCGGAAAACGCGGGGGTCAGTCGAGCCATGCTTTCGCGTACCCGCGCGATCCAGCCTGCAGGAATGCCCGTGTTATCCCTCTGGTAAAACTCCGGGATCACTTCCTGTTCAAGGAGGGTATAGAGCTGCTCTGCCTCTTTGGCGTCCCAGGCCGGGTCGTCTCCATGTTCAAGACCATCCCCCAGCGCCCAGCCCACATCGTTGGAGTATGCCTCTGCCCACCAGCCATCGAGTTCGGAAAGATTGAGACCGCCATTGACCAGCACCTTCATCCCACTGGTGCCGCAGGCTTCCCACGGCCGGCGCGGCGTATTCAGCCACAGATCGACGCCCTGCACCAGGTGCTCGGCCATTCGCATGTCATAATCGGAGAGGAACACTACTTGTGAGCGCGCCGGGCCACGGCGGATGAATTCGATCCAACGTTGAATCATCTCCTGTCCCGGGCTGTCCTGGGGGTGGGCCTTGCCGGCGATCACCAACTGTACAGGTCTTTCTTTGTTCTTGAGAATAGCCAACAAGCGTTCGGGGTCGTGCAACAACAGGTTCGGCCTCTTATAGGTAGCAAAGCGACGCGCGAAACCAATCGTAAGCGTATCCGGCTCAAAGACCTTTTGGGCAGTACTAATCTCATCGTGCAGTCCGCCATGACCTGCAATTTGGTGCGCGAGTTGTTTGCGGATGTAGTCGACCAGGGATTTTCGTGAAGCCGAACGCATCTGCCAAATACGAATGTCTGAAACTTGCCGGACAGCGCAACCCAGTTCTCTGATCAGGTCATCGGGCTTCAGATGCGTCGTCCACGGGCGCTTTCCGCACACCTCCGTCCAAAGCTCGTCGGCATGGTCAGAATCCCACACAGGGACGTGAACACCGTTCGTCACATGGCCGACAGGTACTTCAGCCTCGGGCCAGCGGGGAAAGATGTTATGAAAGATCCCTCGGCTCACCTTTCCATGCAGCTGGCTCACGCCGTTGACTGCTCCGCTGCCCCGCATCGCCAATAATGCCATGTTGAAAGGCTCCGAGCTGCCCTGTGGGTTGTGACGACCGAGCGCGAGCAGTTCGTCGATTGGAATGTGCAGAATATCGGCGGCATAACTCCGGAAAAAAATGTCCATGAGTTGCGGCGCGAATCGGTCAAATCCTGCCTCCACAGGGGTGTGCGTGGTAAAGAGATTTCCCGCGCGGGTTGCCGCAAGCGCAACGTCAAACGGAACGCCTTTACTCTCCATGAAGTCCCGCGCCCTTTCGAGGATGACGAAAGCAGCGTGACCTTCATTTAGATGGCAAATGTCGGGTTGCTTTCCGAGCGCGCGCAAGAGGCGCCATCCCCCAATCCCCAGCACAATCTCCTGCGCCATCCGCACCTCTGGCCCACCGCCGTATAGTTCACTTGTAATGCCGCGATACGTCGGCGGGTTTGCCGGGTCATTGGTGTCGAGCAGATAGAGATGTACACGCCCCACCGTGACCTCCCAGGTGCGAAGCCACATACGAAAGCCCGGCAAATTGATCGCAATCCTCAACAGTTCCCCATTGGGCTGCCGCACGGGCCGGATCGGTAGTTGTCCGGGCTCGTTGAAAGGGTAGAGCGCTTCTTGCTTGCCTTCTGCATTGATGCGCTGCCGAAAGTAGCCTCTCTGATAAAGCAGGCCGATGCCCGTCACTGGGAGGCCAAGATCACTCGCTGCCTTCAATTGGTCACCGGCCACGTTGCCGAGCCCACCAGAATAAATGGGCAGTGCGTCGCTCAGCATGAACTCCATGCTGAAATATGCAATGCGGCTGATCGGAGCTTCCGGCATTGCGCGCTGAAACCAGTTCGCTGCTCCTTCGCGCTTGGTCCTTGTTTCCAGGACCTCATCGAGGGTGCGCTTGAACTCCGGAGTCGAGCGGACAGCCAGTAGCCTCTCGCGGGAAACCGTCTGCAAAATCACCCACGGGTTATGCGTCAGTCCCCACAACTCCGGGTCGAGCTGCTTCCAGAGATCGTCCGCAGCATGGCTCCATGACCAGTCCAGGTTCAGCGCCAGTTCAGTAAGGGAGTCCGCCGCGGAGTTGCCATTTGAAGTATTCGTCTTTGAGTTCATCGTATTCTCCATCAGCCTTTCTGCAAATGGCGGGCTGCAAGAATTCAAGAGCCGCCAATGTTGGTTTGTTATCCGGCTTACAGGAACCTGGCCTCAGGGAGCCGTCAGGCCAGGACTCTGCATTCAGTCATGTTTCCAAAAATGCTGTACTGCACGAAGCCGCGTATCTTCGATCTGCTGCGGTGAAACACCCAACAAAGCGGCACACTGCTGATCCGTGCAGCCTTCGAGGACCGATAAGACATACACAAAGCGTTCAAAGTCTGGAAGCTCAAGAATCGCCGAGAAGCGGGGATCCTGCGATGTAACTCTCAGCAGATTGCCGTCCTCCGCCTCACGAAGACAGGTTTCATCAAATACTCGATTACCAACGGACTTGCCCATTCAGCTATGCCGCCAGGTAGTAGACGAATTGATGTTCAGCCTGATTCCTGTTCAAGTCGTTCACGACTTCGTGAGCTTCAAGGACTGGCATGCCGCTAAATGGCGAGTAAGGAATGCCAGCCTTTCTGTAATGCTCCGGCCCAAATAGAAACAATTCGGTCTGGTCGTCGTTGAGTTTCCTGCCTATGAATGTTTTGAATCGCATGGGTGAATCTCTCCTGAAATTGTTGTTAGTTGGGCGAATGCGCGGAACATTGCCCATCAAGATGCTGTTGTAATCTTCGGTAACGTCATCGTGACGCTCCGGAGTCCGCGTTGTGAACTCCTGTCTCGGGGTGCGGAGCGATGAGTCGAAGTGCATTGTTAATGACGATGCGCCAAGCCCAGGAATGCTTCCAGTCCCGAATAGCTGCATTGACTTCGGCAGACATATCAAGACCCGCCAAACTACACTGTTCTGCTTTTGCGCGATCAGCGGTCAGCAAAAAAGAGAGGAGATAAAGCCTGGTCCGATCTTCTGCAGGCGCCCAGCGAGCGGTGTGAGGTGCTGTGTACCTTCTCCTGCAGTCATCTGCGGCACCAAATGGATTACGTTTATTCATCTTTAAATCCTCAATTGCTCATTCGCGAGTGAAGCGAAGCGGTAGAAATCCAATTCATCACCAATTGCGGGCATTGCTCTTTCGGGCCCGACGCAACGATGGGACGCCATCTTATCTCAAGCTTTAACTCTCTCCACAACTTCGCTTTCAACGTGATCCCCTTTCCCTAATTCATCTTCCAGCGGATGCAGCTACTTCGCCTTCTGGGCACGCGGAGTTAGTCTGCGCAGGACAAATTCCTGGACCACCGCGCTCAATTCCCGCTCAGCGGTACTGATGGCAAATTGCCCAAAGACCATTCCTGCACCCCTATTCGATTGCGGATAGAAAGTGTTCGACAAAGCGGCCGACCCCAGATCGCCTCCCAAGCTCGAATAGTTCGGCTGCGGCCTGCCGTTGTCGCCCCTACAAACGAACGGGGTGGCCAAGGCGTGTCCCAAACGAGATCTTGTCGTTCCTGTTCCCTGGTAGAAGTAACGCGGATCCTGGTGGAGAAGAGACGGAAGGATGGCACCCCCGATCAGAATGTCGCTGAATCCAGTGGCGGCCTCAGCACCCAGGTGCTGTCCGTATGCGCCGGCGCCATTACCGTAATCTGGGGAATGACCTGCTTGTCTGATTCCGGCCATGAAACCGACTGCGCCCAATGTGACCGGATCGACGGAGACCCTCATCGCGAGGTGAAACTTGAGCTTGGTGGTAAGTGGCACGGCATTTTTAGAGTCGTACACGACGTAGAAATTGGGAATAATTCCAAGAACCCGCTGGTGCTCTTCGAGCTGGACCTGTTCGGTAGCAATTTGGGCCGTGGAAGCATAGACCGTAACTGTCGTTGATTGGTCTGTAATCTTGAGTTTGATATCCGTCGCGAAGACAAAGGAGTGATTCGGCGTGAGGACGATGGGCGAAGAGGCCCAATCCTCGAACCCGTTAACGGATACGCGCACCTGGTAGGGAACTCCGAACTTGAGATCGCGAAATTCAAACGCCGCGTCGTCGTTTGCAGTCGCCGTTTGGTCCACGCAAGGGGCAGGACATTGGAGGGTGACGAGCGCCCCGGGTACGAGATCGCTATACACATCAAGTACGGTACCGCTGATGTTCCCGAGCTGCGGTCGGGGAGCTGCAGTGTCCTCCGCCATCGCCGGCAGCACTGCGGTTAGGCAAATCAAAAGCAGACATTTCCAAGATGTCATTACATTCCTCACGCCATACTGGAAATGCACGGGGAATGCCAAATCTCGTACGCGCTAAGTTCCTTGTTTTCAGAAGTGATCTCGGGCCACGACGGACCCTGTCGAAATTGTCGACGTCAAGTCGGAGACTTATCGACGGACTGCGCAGGCCGATCTGAGGATTTCAGGTGGTGACGGAGGTGGTGCAATTAAAGCTAGCTATGCCGCGCCTCATCAACGTTCTCTGCAGCCTGCATGTTCCTTGAATTGGCCAGGGTGGAAATCGAGAGATTCGGACAATCGAAGCTCGAGCAGCGGAAAATGCTCATAGACTCGATCCCATGTGTAGCATCAGGTGCGTCGGCCAACAGCCGAACCTCATTTGTGATGCTCACACAATCATTGTCGGTCTGATCTGTGACGGTGACTTCGCGGTCACGTGCGCTCAGGTCGTCGTGAGGTGCAGGATAGATTGACTAACCGCGTTCCGCGTACTTCCTGAGAGCCGTCGTACTGGGGATTCTAAGCATGCAGCCTCGGATCTCCACCAATCCGCATTCTTTAAAGGAGATCAGAGCACGCGTGACAGTCTCACGCACGGCACCGATGTACTCTGCAATCTGAGCGTGAGTCAGAGACATGCAAAACTGTGTTTGGTCCCCCGTTTTGTTGCCTTGCTCTCCCCAGACTAATAATTGCGATGCCAATCTTTTGCGAACGCAAGTTGACAGTCCTACGATGCGTAGCGTTGCACATGCGTGCCTGAGGGTTGTCATGAGCTCGACTGTCGCAAGACGATATGCCTCTGGATACCGCTGCGCAACACGGAGAAAGTCGGCACGTGTGATAACGGCGATCTTTGACGGATAGAGGGTATCTGCCGACCACTCGGAAAGACCCCCAAATAGAGTGGCGTGCATTCCAAGTATGGCGCCACGCCTTGCGATTAGAAGGGTGAGCCTCCTGCCTCCGACATCTTGCAGCGACAGTCTTACGTCTCCAGCAAGGACGACGAATACGTGGCTGAGTGGCTCTTGTTCCAGGAACAAGATGCTGCCAGCACGGTAGTCAACAATAGAAATGATCGATTCGAGCTCCCGTATAGCCTCGGACGACAGGGTCCCGAGCAAAGTATTGGCTGCCAAGGACCGGAATTCGCTGTTGCTCGATACAAGATGCGGAGTGCGAACACTCCCCACGCTTTGGAATGTCACCTGCGCTGCCGTGCTTGCCATGGCTCAGGTCTGCCTTTCTCATGCTCTAAAAATCTGATCAATTTCGGATGGTTGCTCACCTGCGGTCCAGGCGGGTAAGAGCCGGCGAGAAATTTCTGTTGACCATAGTCCAACTGAAAGCCGCCGGGCCCTGAAAAGGAGCGCAAAGGATAGCACCATACCAACAAACTGGGGCACTACGAGAATCATTTCCTTACTCATCGGTAAACCTCCCTGTGTTCCATGCAGACTCAATCTGACTGTTTGGGGGTGCCCGGCCCTCGCCACCTTCCAAGACAGGAGCCGGGTCACACCCTGGCAAGCTACTGCCCTTGATTTGCGATTGCCTTTTTGTGGAGTCGCTGAGGCAGCGGCTTGCGTCCCTCGGGTTTCAATGTGGCCTCATCGACCGTAGTAATGCCCGGCGCGCCATTCGCGAAAATGGCGCCGGCAGGTTGCAGGTAGTTCTGGACATTCTGGTCATCCCCTGTTCCGGTGGTTACGACGATGCGGGTGGCGTCGATTCCCTGATCATTGACCAGGTAGTCCTTGATGTTGACTGCGCGCTGCCGGTCGAAGTACCTGACCTTGGAGTGCTTATGCTTGGTCGCACCCTTCTCCTGCTTCGCAGTGATCTGCTTCTCTTTCGCGTTCGAGTCCGCTACGATGACCGCTCTGGCATCGGAGGACTTCTTCAGATCGAGGGCAATCTGATCCAGGCAGGCCTTGGCTTCGTTGTCGACGCGTGTGGGCCGCTTTGTATCCCGTGCGAATGAAACGCCGCACAGCGCCTGCACCTCCGGGGCCTGAGGCGGCGGTGCCACGATTGTCACGCTCGTGTCCGCGCTCGCCGTATGATTCTTATCGTCCGCGACATTGCAGGTAATCCCTACTTGCCCTGTGGGCGCACCAGTTGAAGAAAAGGTTGCCGCGGAGCCAACACCACTAATCGTTCCTACTGTAGCTGAATAGGTGTAAGTCAAAGGACGGCTCTGCGGGCTGGAGCCGGTGCAGGTGATCGTGCTGGTATCTCCGGGCTTTAGCGTCGATGGGTTCGCCAGGCAACTGACAGTTGGTGGCTCAAATTCCTTCACCGTAAAATTGGCCGAGCACTCTGCCGTTTGGCCGGGCTTCAACCCCTCCTTGCCCTTCTTGCCTTCCTTTACTTGCGCTTTGGCCGTGTAGCTGCCGGGATTCAACGTATCGCTCGCAATCGTGGCGGTGCTCCCATTGCCTGTTACGCCATCTCCTGACCAGCTGTAAATCACGTCGATATTCTTCTTCGCGCTAACCGAACCGACTGTCGCGCTGGCGGTGGCGTTTTCCCCCGGATAGATCGCCGGTGGTACAGCGTTGCACGTTAAGGTGATTGGCTGCACCTTTTTACATCCCACCGCAAGCGAGGCCAGGCCTATGGCCACCAGGCTCAAACAGATCGACTTTGTACTTCGTGAACCCATTTCCAATTCCTCTCTTTCTGACTACAAATTTCCTTCAGCTAAACGAACTCATCTGGCAATCGCAGTGCTGAAGCAGCTTTCGAACCTGTGGGCTCGTTTGAACCCGCTTCCTCAGCAGCAATCGTGCCGTTCATCGTCACTTCTTCATTTCGGCGCTCAAACGTGGCGTCGCGTCCACAGGGGCTGCCATTTCCCTTTTACCCTTGGCGCGTCCTTGATCTGACTTAAGCAACAACTTTGCCAAACTCGGAAGTTATCGTCTCCCGGCCCATAAATTCAGTAGCAATCACGGGCCGGGCGCTTCATGCCACTTCAACTCGTGGTTGCCTAATCAGTCCCGAACGCAATGACTTACGTCGCCAGAGGCACATGCGGTTCATGGAGTCCTTAGCGGGCTGCAGTGATTTGCAGAAAGATGTTGGCGCAAATAGCAACGCCATCGCTCAGCCGTCGAACCGGTGAAAATGCTGGGGAAAACTCGACAATGTCGTCGACAGTTTCGACACTGCGGCTCCGGGGAAAAAATGGCCGTTGAAAACAAAAGAGATAATCCGTAGCGGATTTGGCATCCTCATTGCTTTATCTCCATTTCGAGCAGCAAGTGACATCAGGAACGACGAAATGAGAAAGACCACGAAGGTACTTTCACTTGGCCTCGAAGAGTGGAGAAATGCAGTTCGTAAAGCGTTGCCGCAGAGTCGGAAGGACGGCTATTGGGGAGTAAACAACTTTTGGGATCTGTGCGCACTTCCGGAGGTGGTGAGAGCGGATGTCGCAGTTTTTCACCACTCCTTTTCTCCGCGCGACCTGCGTTACGCCGCCGAATACGTTCGTCGGCGCTGGCCCGATGCAGTAATTCTTGTGATCGGCGAGCAAGCGAAACAATTGGATGATCCTCTCTACGATGACAAAACGAGCAGTGAAATCTCGATCGAGGAATTGGTGAGTGTGATCGAAAAGTCGGCCGCAGTCAAAAAAAGGATCAGAAGGAAATTGCAATTCAGGCTGGCTAACGCTCGAAGGTAAGTGGAGCAGGCGGAACAGCAACGATCTGTTCTGCATCACGGTCACGATGGCGCCAATTCGGCGCATGTGGAGGATGCAATGCAGTTGGCATGCGAATCGAATTTGGTGCTCGCGAGCGAATGGAACCCTGGAACCTCACTTGCGGTCATAGAAGGTGGCGGCAGGCAGCTAAGCGATGAAGAACTCGTCATCGCAGCCCAAAACGGAGATCGCTGCGCTCTGGGTGAACTGCTCGGCCGCCACCTGGATATGCTGCACTGCTTTGCGCGCCGTTATACGGCGAATGTAGATGAAGCGCACGACCTGGTTCAAGAGACGATGTTGCGCGCTATCAGAAATATTGAAAGGTTTCGCAGGGAGTCTCGATTCGTTACCTGGCTGTGTTCCATCGTTGTCAATACAGCGATCTCCGGCAAAAGAAGAGAGAAGCAAATTCGTTGGATCTGCCTCGACGAACAAGAGGAAGCGGATGCTCGATTCTGCCTGAGAAGCCTCCGGGAAGTGCGCCGGAATCCTGAAGAGGATTACTCTAATCGCGAAATTCGGCACCTGTTGCGGCATGAAGCCTTAAAGCTGCCTCCAAAAGATCGATTCATATGGAAGGCATGCGATCTCGATGACAACTCAATCAAGAAGGTTGCGAGCGCGCTGGGAATGAATCCCGCGGCTGCCAAGTCACGGTTGGGCAGGGCCCGAGTGAGACTTTCGGCGGCGATGAAGAAAACCGGAGCGGTCGGCACAGGTATCCGTACAGGAATGCACGGCGTCTGAATCCATCTGCAGGATAACTGGATGATCTCATTGGCAAAACGCGAAGTGGTGCAACAAGTGACCGGAGGCATTGTCATTACCCTTGTTGGCCAGGAAGTGCCGCATTCGGTGCGCTTTTTCACCGGCTTCGCAATTCCAAATTCATACTGGTTGTTTGTGGCGGGGCTCACTATCACAATTCTGGCAGGAGTCATATTTGGAACCTATCCGGCGGCTCCTGCAGCGCACCTCGATCCTGCGGAGGCGCTGAAAGATGAGTGAGCTACGGGTTTATCCAGTCATTCCCGGAACAGCGCCTCAGAAATCGTCAAATGGGGTGGGTATCACTTCGCCACTGCGGCCTCAGGAGCTTCCCTTTACGGCGGAGGAACGTAGCTCTGTGACCATCCTCTTCGGCGGTCTTACCTGGAAGCACGAGCGTTTGTTCGAAGGTCTGCTTGCCGGCGCCGGATACAAATGCCAACGTCTGCCTGAAACCGACCGCGCCGCGCACGAACTCGCGCAGGAGTATTGCGCGAGCGGTCTGTGCAATCCGGTCTATTTCACGGTGGGCAATCTGCTCCAGTATCTGCGCCGCCTTCAGGATTCCGGGCTCAGCGCCGCGGAGATCGTCAAGAAGTATGTCTATTTCACCGCGGCCTGTGGTGGACCCTGCCGCTTCGGCATGTACGAAGCGGAGTTCCGTACCGCGTTGTCCGTGGCTGGATTTGAAGGATTCCGCGTTCTCTCATTCTCCCAGGACCACGGCATTTATGCCTCCACCGGTCATACTGGACTGCAATTCTCGGCCGATTTCGGCTGGAATACGCTCCATGCTTTTATCCTCGGCGACCTGTTAAATGCCGCCCACCATCGTATGAAACCATTCGAAATACAAGCCGGAGCGGCGGAGCGGGCTATTGGCAAGGCGGCAAACGCTATCGCCGAACACTTCCATAGAAATCAGGGCTTTGAACTTCAGGACATGGTGCCCGGATTTCTGCTCCCAAAGACCGAATCTCGTTGGTACCGCTATCCCAATTCGGTGGGAAAGTCATGGTCCCACTTGTTTGGCTGTGCGCTCAAAGCAGTTCTTCCATCCGCAGCTAAGGATTTGAAGAGCGTCGAGGTTGACTGGCTGAGGGTCAAGCCCGTGGTGAAAGTCATCGGCGAGTTCTGGGCACAGATGACCGAAAGCGACGGCAACTTCCGCATGTTGGAGTTTCTGGAAAAAGAAGGCGCGGAAGTCTCTATAGAACCTATCGGCACATGGCTGCTCTACATGCTGCATGAAAGAAAGGCGCGCGCAATCTACCGCCGCGGGATGGCCCGCTATTCCGCTCCGTGGACAGCACCCGTGAGAGCAATCGTGGCACGTGCTTCCTTGTTCGCCAAGAGTCTTGGATTCACCCTGGCTGCGAGGATCTATGGTCGTCATTTTGTTCGCCTGGCGAGACTGCTCGGATTGCCGGATCAATCCCCGACGTCACAAAAGGTTCTTTCTGCCATGGCCGCACCCTACTACAACACCTTCCTGCGCGGCGGTGAAGGGCACCTTGAGGTGGCCAAGACACTCTACTACACCCGCAAAAAGCTTTGCCACCTCGTATTGGCCCTTAAGCCTTTTGGCTGCCTTCCCTCCATCCAGTCGGATGCTGTACAGGCGTCCCTGGTCGAACGGATTCCAGAGATCAGCTTTTTGCCGATCGAAACTTCAGCCGATGGCGAAATTCACGCCTATAGCCGGGTCCAGATGGCGCTTGCAGAGGCGAGGGCAAAGGCCGTCTCCGAATTTGAACGTGCTCTTGAATCTGCACACCATTCGCTTGAAGATATCCGTTCGTTTGTCGCAACACATCGGGAGCTGCGCCAGCCCCTCTATCAGATTCCGCGCCGAATGGGAATTGTTTCTACCGCTGCCAATTTTCTCCTGCATGTGGATCATCTGATGACAGCGCACACAGGAGAAGCTGTCGCACATTCGCCCCGTACGGTTGGAGCGCTGAGGGCAGTAGAAAACACGTTTCAATCAAACGGAGAGAGGTGATTTATGGAATCACAATCTTATCGCGACCAATTCCTCGAAGACATGGCTGCATGGTTGCGCCAGGAAGAACAGTCGGAATTGTCTCTGTCAGTCGACAACGCAAAATTGTTCTCATACGGGGATGTGCTGTGGCTCGACAGAATGGGCATCAGCTTGAGGCCGGACACAAGGTAGCAGATCGGCCTTCGGACAAAATTCGCTTCACAGGAGTAGAAACATGAGCGACCTTCCAAGATCCTCCGCCGAGTCAACGCCCTCGTATCGTCTGAACACGTCACTTAATGACGACCTGATGAACGGAGTGCGATCGCAGGTGCCGGGCCCAAGGCCAGGGGCATCTCTAACTCTCCCCAATCCCGTCTTCCCGAGCAATCCGAAGTTATTCGAGACTGCGGATGAGGCTTACCTTCCGATGAACGGGAAGCGACATTACACGGTTCCAGAGATCTATCACTCGATGAAGGGGTGGATGTTTCCCTACTTCCGTTCGCGCCTGGAAAGGGGAGAGTTTCATCCCATCATTGCGTATCTGTTTAACGAGTGGAAGTGCAACCTGGATTGCAATTACTGCTGGGCTTTTGACAATCGCGTCAAGGGCATGAGCGAGGATATAGCTCGGCGTTCGATTGACTGGCTGCACTCGACAACATGCCGCGTTCTCGCGCTGATGGGAGGGGAAGTGCTCCTGCGCCCTGACTTCGCACACAAAGTGATCTACTACGCGGCGAAGCAGGGTTTCTGGGTTTACCTGCCAACCAACGGCCGCCTGATGACGCCCGATGTGATTGACCGTGTAGCCGATGCCGGCGTAGCCACCGTGAATCTGGCGGTGGACGCATGGGATATAAAGCCGGGCCTGCCAAAGGCTATGGTTCCTATTCGGAAGTACTTTGAGCACCTGGTCCGCAAACAGTACAAGTACGGCTATACGGTATTTCTGAATATCAACATCTGCCGCAACAATCTCGAAGATGTGCGCATGCTAACCGAACTGGCGCACGACAACAACATCGCCACCGATTACCACATCTGCGAGACGCCGATGATGGAGCACTCCGAGTTCAGGCACTTCGAAGACAACCCGGTGTTCATCCGCCCCGAAGACCATCCAGCGATCGAGGAAGTCATCGACTGGCTCATCGAAAAGCAGAAGAGCGGATGGCACATGGTCAACTCCGTGCAGCGCCTTGCCGAAATGAAGAAGTTCATCAACAAAGAGCTTGATCACTGGGGCTGCCGGGCCGGCCAGAACAGCATCATTATCCGGACGGATGGGACGCTGGCGCCGTGCTTCCCTATGTATTCGTCCAATCGCGACTGGGGTACGATCGAAGCGCCTCGGATGGATTCGGAACATCTGCGCGAGGTGAAAGAAGAGTGCGAGCCGAATTGCTTCTCAACGCTCAATCACATCCTCGCGTTTTGCTACAACGATGCCAACGTGATGCGTTGGCTCTTCAAGCAGGCTGCGCATGGATTCCAGGGAGTGACCGGGAACATGGAGTAAGCCCATTCGGGGGGGGCGGGCGACCGTGAAGATAGATCAAAGAACTGCGCCAGGCGAGTCACAGCGGATTCCGGACTTCCGTTCTGTGATGAGTCCATTGCACCGCGCATCTCATTCATCAAGAGAACGCTGGTTAGCTGTGACGACTGTTCTCTGTCTTCTTCTTCTTTATCTCACAGCCCTTTGTGTCATGGCAGTTTTTCCAATGCCGCCATAGAGGCCCGGAAGAGATTTGAGGGATACCGGGCATTGGGTCTTGGTTCGACTGGGCTGTTTCGCCCCATTTCGGCCTATTGGGCTAGATCCAGTAGCAGGCAATCCGGAGAATCTGCCGCAATGACAATCTGGACGCAAAACAAACAACTCAAAGGAGAAGAATCTTATGCAACGCTTTCTGGTAGGTCTTGATGTCGGATCGATGACGGTTAAGATCGTTGTTCGCTCCTCGCCTGCCGGAGAGATATTGTTTCGCGACTACCGCCGCCACGAAGGCCAGCAGGCGGAGACTGTGCTGGAAGTCCTGCATCAGGCGAAGCGCGAAATCAGTATGGCCGACGAAGGCATTCGCCTCTTTATGACCGGGAGCGGGGGGCAGCGCCTCGCGGAACTACTCGGCGCACGCTTCGTTCAGGAAGTTGCCGCCGTGAGCCAGGCCGTCAAGACATCGTTTCCGAACGTCCGTTCCGTAATCGAGCTTGGCGGCCAGGACGCGAAGATGATCGTCTTTCAGGAGAGTGCGATCCCGGGCCGGCGAAAAACAATCGCTTCGATGAATGACAAATGCGCCGGCGGCACCGGCGCCGTAATCGAAAAGATCGCGGCCAAACTGCATATCTCCTCAGAAGAACTTTTCACCACGAAGTATGAGGACGCCCATATCTATCCCATCGCCGGTAAATGCGGTGTCTTCGCCGAGACCGACATTACCGGGCTTCAGAAGCAAGGTGTTCCCGAGAGCCACCTGATGGCGTCTCTCTTTCATGCCATCGTTCTGCAAAACCTCTCTGTGCTCACGCGGGGAAACACCTTGATGCCGGATGTGTTTCTGCTCGGCGGCCCGAACGCCTACTTCCCAGGTCTGCAGGTAGCTTGGCGTAAAGGGCTGCTCGACCTTTGGAAACGCAAGGAGATCGCCCTGCCGGACGGTGCGACCGCGGAGGCTTTGGTCACCGTGCCTCCCATGGCGGAGTACTTCGCCGCGATCGGAGCGATCCTGTTCGGAACTGCGGAAACTGAAGATGGACAATATCTGGGCACCCGACCGCTGGAAGACTACATCCGTGAAACCGAGGCTTCCCGAAGCAGCAAAGCAGGAGCAGGAGGCTTGTATGTCGATGAGGCCGAACTAGCGAGATTTCGCATGGCCTATTCAATACCAGTGTCCCCTGCGCTTGCCCCAACCGATGAGAAGCTTGAAGTGTTTATTGGCCTCGACGGTGGTTCGACTTCCACAAAGGCAGTCGCACTTTCGCGCGATGGAGAAACTCTGGCCAGCTCCTATCGCCTTTCTCAGGCCGATCCCATTACCGATGCCATCGCCGTCCTGAAAGATTTAAGCGGCAAACTGGGCGCGCCCGCGCGACCGGTGAAGGTGCTTGGCATGGGAACCACCGGCTATTCCAAAGAGCTTTTGAAAAGGGTTCTCAGTGCCGACGTCGCCCTGGTTGAAACCGTGGCGCACGCGAAGTCGTCGTTGCGTTTGTTTCCCGACGTAGAGGCCATCATCGACGTTGGAGGCCAGGACATCAAGATCATCGCACTGCAGGATGGCGCCGTAAAGGATTTCAAGCTGAACACACAGTGCTCGGCGGGCAACGGGTATTTTCTGCAGTCTACAGCGGAATCCTTTGGTATCAATGTCGAAGACTTTGCCGAAACTGCATTTCAGGCGCGGCGCATCCCGCAGTTCAGCTATGGGTGCGCCGTCTTTCTCCAGTCAGACATCGTCAACTTCCAGCGCCAGGGCTGGCGTCCGGAGGAGATCCTCGCCGGCCTGGCAACCGTGCTTCCCAAGAATGTGTTTCTTTACGTTGCGGGCGTCTCTAACGTCGCCTCGCTCGGAAGTCGATTTGTACTTCAGGGTGGAACGCAGAAGAATCTCGCCGTTGTTAAAGCGGAGATAGACTTTATCCGCAAGCATTACCACGGAGCGGGAATCCCGGAGATCGTGGTTCATCCGAACTGCTGCGAGGCTGGGGCCATCGGCGCCGCATTGGAAGCAATCGAGAATAGTCAATTGCAGAATGCATCCAGCTTCCCGGGCTTTGAGTTCCTTGACAGGCTTACTTACTCCATTCGCCGCGATGAGTCGACGCGCTGCCATTTTTGCACGAACCGTTGTTTGCGGACCTTTGTGGAACTAAGAAGCGACACCGTCAACACATACGACGCAAAACGTGTCATCATTGCGACCTGCGAACGTGGAGAGGCAGAGGACTCAGACGAATTAAGGAAGATCGGTAAAGCATGGTACGCCCTGCGTCAAAGTTCGCCCAACTACGTGCAGTCGGCGGCAGAAAAGGTATGGGTGCCTGTGCAATGCGGTCCTGCCGATTCCATCCCGAGTCGCGAGCATTTCGCACGGCCCTCACGCAGGGCCAAATCGAAAATGCAGCATCGCGCGCAATTCCGCATCGGAATCCCAAGGGTCCTCAATCTTTATGTATACGCACCGTTGTTTTCTGCTTACTTCGTCAACCTTGGCATTCCCGCGCGAAACCTTCGCTACTCGCACTATTCGACTCCAGAGAGATACCAGGAGGCAGCCGGCTTTTCGGCGATCGATCCCTGCTTTCCTTCCAAAGTAGCTATAGCCCATATTTACGAGCTGCTGCAGCATAGCCAGAAGGAACGGCTCGACGCGATCTTTTTCCCGATGTTCGACGTGCTCATGTCCTCTCTCGAACACTGCGCGGGTTCGAATGCATGCCCATCCGGCTCGGCAACACCAGAAGCCGTTAAAGCTGCGTTCTCCCGCAAAGTGAATTGGTTCCAGAAGGCGGGAGTGCGGTATTGTAACCCGGTCCTGGATCTGGCCGACCGCGATCTGTTCAAGTATCAGATGTTCGAATGCTGGAAGGAACTGCTTCATCTCGATTGGGACGAGAATGCGCGTGCAATCGATGCCGCATTTTCTGCACATTCGACCTTTGAAAGCGAGTTTAGAGGCCAGGCTCGCCAGACGCTCGACAAGTTGGAGCGCACCGGGCAAATCGGCCTGGTCATGCTGGGCCGGCCCTATCACCACGATCCGGGCCTGAATCAGGGCATCATCGAAGAGCTTCACCGGCTCGGCTATCCCATCTTTTCGCAAGGCCTGCTGCCGCTCGATACGGATCTGCTCGACCGGCTCTTTGGTCCCGATATCAAGTCCGGTCTTATCCGTTCTCCGCTCGACATCTCGGATGTTTGGAAGAACACCTCTTCGGCGAACTCCAATCATAAGATCTGGGCCGCGAAATTTGTGGCTCGCCATCCGAATCTCATCTCTGTCGAGCTGTCGAACTTCAAGTGCGGGCATGATGCCTTCATCAGCCGCCTGCTCGAGCGCATCATTGCCGCGTCGGGTAAGCCGCACTTTTCGTTCCGCGATCTTGATGAAAATCGCCCCCAGGCGTCGATTCGCATTCGCGTGGAAACCATGCACTACTTCCTGAAGCACTATCAGGAGCAGTTGAAGGGAAGAGTGCCAATCGTTCCATTGCAGCGTCGGGCTTCGGAGCAAATGGAGCTCATCGTATTGCCAGGCTCGCGCGATTGGGAGATTCAGCAACATTGGCCAACCATGGGTACCGATACAAGTTCCTCTGCAAGTCAGGAAGGAGTCCAGCTTTGAAAATGCGCTACCTTAAACACCTCTGCGACCTTTCTCTCCTTATGGGGTCGCTCCTATTTGTTACTCCCAAGATCGCTTCACAGAATGGAACCGCCGCACCCTCGCACGGCACACCTGATACTGCCGAGGTCGTGCAGGCCATTGAACGCCACGATCAGGCGCAGTCAAACGCGCTGGAGCGCTACCACGCATTGCGCCATTACAAGGTCGAATATCAGGGTTTCCTGAAGCACATCACTGCCTCAATGGACGTGGAGCTCGAGTATGATGCCGCTTCCGGGAAGAACTTCCGGATCGTATCCCAGAGCGGATCGCACACGCTATGCGAGAAAGTTATCAAGCGGGCCTTGGACAGCGAGAAGGACGCATTTCAGGATCGGGGCGCCCACGCGTTGTCGCCGGCCAATTACAAGTTCCAGTTGCTTGGGAGCGAGAAGCTCAACGGGCGGCCGTCCTATGTTTTGCAAGTCGATCCGGTCTCGGGCAGCCCGTATCTCTATCGAGGAAAGATATGGGTTGATGCGGCGGATGATGCTGTGTCCAGGATGGAAGTGCAGCCTGCAAAGAATCCTTCGTTCTGGATATCGCAGACGCTGATTCACCAGACCAATTCGAGAATTGGCGGCTTCTGGCTCCCGCAGCAGAATCAAAGCGAGACAAAGGTTCGCATCGGCGGAAAGGCTGTGATGACGATCGATTACGGACCGTATGAGATCGCACCGCCGCAATCGCCGCAGTCTGCCAGCGACGATGACACGCAACAGGCAAAAGAAACTCTTCGGGCCGCGACCCAATGATTTTTTGAAAGGAACGGCACGCCTGGCGGACGCATCAAAGCAGTTCCGCCAGCGCCTTCGTGCCGGCTCCGCCTGGCGCCGCCGGCATGACGATCAGTGCGAACGAATCTGGAAAGACAAGTTTCCGCGTGTCGATTGGAAGCTTTTGATCCAGCGAGACCTGCGCGAAGTCAGGCACTGGTCCTTTTCCCCGCACACCTGCAACCGCTGTTCTGCGATGGGTCATCTCTCTTCTCGACCCGGTTCATCGATGACATAACTGTTTCGATTGTCTTCGACACTTTCGACTCTCCTGTCGGTCCTTCCGAACCTCCTGTTGATTCTTAAGCGATTGCACTCGGTCCACTTTTGGCAACCGTCTTGCTATTACCCAGATGGCAACGAAGACAGTGCCAGATGAGGCTCCGACGTGTTTACGAGACCGGTTTATGCGGAAAATAAGCGCGCAAGCGCAATGGGCACGATTGAGACTAACTGCATCGTCCTGCTCGCGGCCCTGGTCGCGGTGTGTGTCCTTCTTCCTCGTTCTGCACGTGGGCAAAGCTCGATCGAGCCAGGAATTGTTGAAGGCACTGTTTCGATTGTGGACTCCGGGGGGCCTTCATTCCTGCCTGGCGCAAAGGTCGTACTAAAAGGCTCAAGGACGCTCGAGACCGAGACCGATGGAGACGGCAAGTTCAGTCTCTTCAAAGTCACACCCGGTGAATACACAGTTGAGGCCAATTTCCCCGGCATGAACGCAGCGCAGATAGTCACGGTGGCGCCCGGGGCTGATGTGAACGTGCCGCTGGAATTGAAACTTGTTGCGGTCACAACCTCAGTTACCGTAACCGAAACCTCGAACGAATCAGAAGTTTCAACTTCCTCTGTGACCATCTCGGAGAAGACCATCACTGATGCACCCAACGCAAACCAGCGATTTGACAGTTTGCTTCCCTTGGTTCCAGGCGTCGTTCGTGGTCCGGATGGCCGTATCAATATGAAGGGCGCTCGCAATAGTCAAAGTGGGGCTCTTGTGAATAGCGCCAACGTGACCGATCCAGCCTCCGGCACTCCGGCGATTAACCTGCCGATTGACGTGGTCTCTTCGGTTCAGGTCATTTCAAATCCCTATGACCCTCAATATGGCAAGCTGACCGGAGCCCTCTCGACGGTTGAGACAAAAACGGGCGATTACGAGAAGTATCACTTTACGATTCAGAACGTCGTTCCCCGCTGGCGCGATCGCGGCGGTACCATCGCGGGACTGGGCGCAGCCACTCCGCGCATGACTTTCACCGGTCCAATTCTCAAAGACCGGGTCGCATTCACCCAGTCGCTCGAATACAGGTTCGTACGGACACCGGTCAACAGTCTGCCCCCAATGCAGAGGGATACGAAGCTTGAAGGGTTCAACTCGTATACGCAGCTCGATCTCACTCGCGGTGCCAAACAAACAGCCACCGTATCGGCGACGATCTATCCGCAGAAACTAGCGTACATGGGGCTGAACACCTTCACGCCCCAGCCCTCCACAACGGATTTTCGTCAACGTGGATACGAGGTGTATGGACAGCACCGGTACATGACCGGAGAAACGAGCGTTCTGATCTCGCAATTCAGCTACAGAACGTACGACGTTGACCTCAACCCGGAGAGCAATGGCCCATTCGAGTTGATGATCGACACAACCGCTGGCGGATTTTTTAATCAGCAAAGTCGGCGGACGGCCCGATACGATGCACAAGAGAGCTATCAATTTGCTTCTCGCCGGTTCTTTGGCACTCACCAGATCAGGACCGGTGTAGATTACTCCCACGCTTCGCTCCGCGGGTTGGAGACGTTTCTTCCTGCCGAACTGATCGGGACATCGGGAACGATGATCGAAAAGATCACGTTTACCCCCACTGGTTCCTTCGACATCGGCCAGAACGAGACCGCGACGTATGTCTCCGATCAGTGGGCGCCCTTGAGCCGGCTGTCTTTCAACTTCGGCTTGCGGATGGATAGCGATACCGTTACAGGCTCCACGCACGTTGCGCCGCGCGGTAGCATGCTGCTCACACTTACTAGTGATGGCAAGACACTGCTCAGTGGTGGAGCCGGAATCTTCTATGATCGCGTGCCCTTGATGCTTCCAGCGTTCCCAAATCTGCCCGAGCGTGCGATTTCGATGTACGACTCCGCCGGCCAGATTTCCAGCTCGACCGCTTTTACCAACCGCATCGTGGGCGGGTTGCAAAATCCGCGCAGCACTTCGTGGAATGTTGAACTGGAACGGCAGGTCACTAGCAGATTCACCGCCCGCGCAGGCTACGAGGAACGCCACACCGCCAGGGATTTTGTGGTGTCTCCTGTCACGGTTTCGAAAACCGGGGTGACCTCGTTATCGAACGGGGGCAGCGATTCCTACCGCGAGTTTCAGGTTACAGGGCGCTATCAGATTCCTCACGCGATTGTGAATGCATCGTATGTGCGCTCGCGGGCTTACGGCGATTTGAACGACCCGTTCCTCTTCATCGGCAACAATCCGCAAGTGGTGATTCAGCCCGATGCTCAGGCGCGTCTGCTGTTCGACGCGCCGAATCGCTTCTTGATCTGGCCTACCATTGCCGGCCCGTGGAAACTGAACATTCTGCCGGTGTACGACCTCCACACGGGCTTTCCATACTCGGTTGAAAACGAGTACCGCCAGTACATCGGTCCACGCGATAGCCGGCGGTACCCCTCGTTTTCCTCCTGCGACCTGCAGGTCACCCGGCCCGTCACGATGCACGTCGGCGGGAGACATATCAAGTTGGTCGCGGGCGGTTCCGTCTTCAATATGTTCAATCACGATAACCCTCGCGACGTGCAGAACGATGTCGCCAGCCCGACGTTCGGCCATTTCTATAACCCCGCCTGGAGAGAATACCGCGGGAAATTGGTATTCCAGTTCTGACCATGAGATTCCGCATCCTCATCTCCGCTCTGCTCGTCTGCGCATCGGCTCCGCTCGTCGGTCAAGCGATTGCCGCGCCGTCTTTATCGGCAGATGAAGTAATCGCCAGGATGCTCGCACAGGAAGTGCAACGCGAAACCGCAGCCGGAGGGTACACAGGAAACCGGCAATACTTCCTTGACAACCTGGGCTTAAACAAACAAGCACGGATGGTGGTGAGCGTTACCTGCGGTCCGGATGGAACGAAGAACTTCCAAGTTATTTCCGAACAGGGTTGGAACTCAGCGAATAAACGTGTGCTGCGCAAGATGCTGGAAGCGGAATCAGAGGCCTCGCGCCCATCGGTGCGTCCCAAAACCCGCATCACTTCAGAGAATTACGCATTTCAATTAGTGAGCGCCGCTCCTCTCGAAGGTCGGCTTGCTTTTGTGATCGATGTGATCCCCAAGCGCCAGGACGCGTACCTGTTTCGCGGACGGATCTGGGTTGATGCCGAAGACTACGCGTTGGCGCGCGTCGAGGGCGAGCCCGCCAAGAACCCATCATTTTGGATCCGCACCGTGCATTTTGCGCAAGAGTACCGGAAGAGCGGTGAGTACTGGTTTCCCTGGTCAACCACCAGCATCAGCGAGGCCCGGATCTTCGGCAAGACTGTGGTGGACATTCACCATTTCGACTACTTTCCGCGCTCAGGAAAGACAGTCAGAGATGCAAACCCTGAACTTCTGGAGGTTCGTTATGTCAAACGCTAAACTCGCTCTGATTCTGGCGGCCGGCAACGGAAGTCGTTTGGCCGCACGCTCTGGAGAATTGCCAAAACCCCTTGTGCCGCTTCATGGCAAGCCTCTTCTGGAGCACATAATGTCAGGTGCTCGTGAGGCTGGTATCGAGAAGTTTGTTATCGTGATTGGGTATCGAGGCCACACGATTCGAGAGTGGTATGAGAATCAGCCCCTCGCGGGTGTCGAGGTTACCTGGGTCGAGAATCCCGATTACCACAAGAACAACGGAGTTTCTGTTCTGTGCGCGAAGCATCTGATTAACGAGCCTTTCCTTTTGCTTATGGCAGACCACATCTTTGAACCAGCCACTGCTCGTGCTTTGCTCCGCCAGCCGCTGGGTAAGAATGAAGTTATTCTCGGCGTCGATCGAAAGATCGAGAGCGTCTTTGACCTGGACGATGCGACAAAAGTCAGGCTTGAAGGGGATCGCATCGTCGACATTGGAAAAGAGTTGAAGCGCTACAATGCACTGGACACAGGAATGTTCCTCTGCCAGCCGGCGCTTTTCCCGTGGCTCGAATGCGCCATGATCGATGGCAATTGCTCCCTTTCGGATGGCCTGCGGATCATTGGGCAGAATCGGAACTTCAAGGGCTTTGACATTGGAGGAGCATACTGGCAAGACGTCGACACGCCCGCTGCGTTGGATCATGCAGGTGATTCCTCTTTCGTACACCTCTGGCCGATGCAGCAGATTCCGAGGCCGGCTTATGTCTAGTCCGGGACCGCGAGCGAAATCTGCACTCCGGATTCTCGCAGTGTTTTTTGGCGCGGCATTATTGGCTTATCTGATTGAACGGGCCGGCCCTGCCATGCTGCTGCAAAACGCAAGAACCATTGGCTGGGGAATGCTTTTCGTCATCGTCCTGGCAGGTATTTCACACATCGTAAAAACCTGGGCGTGGCGGCTCGCGCTCCTCGGCGAAGCGAAGAAAGTTTCGTTCTGGCGCACTCTTGCTCTGCGCCTCATATCGGAAGCGATCGGACAATTTGGCTTCGTCGGGCTGGTTTTCGGTGAATCTGCTCGGGTGGCCCTGCTTGGCCCGGAGGTGCAGGTATCCAGCGCGATATCGTCCGTCACACTGGACCGCGGGCTTTTTATCGCGACTGGCGCTCTAGTGATGATTGGTGGAATTCTTGTCGCGATCTTCGGCGTCGTCATATCGGGTGCGTTGCGTCTCTACGCTCTCTTGTTCGTGCTATCGCTTCTGTGCCTCTTGGTCCTGGCCGTGCTAACCGTGCAGAAAGGGTGGCCGCTATTCTCGGGGACGGCGCGGGCGGCGGCACGCATTCCATGGTTTCGCGATTGGTTGATCGGCAAAAAAACGGTAATTGAGTCGGCGGAGCGGGAGTTCCTTCGCTTTCATCGACAGGCGCCTAGAGCATTCTGGGGCAGCCTCCTCCTCAACATTGCAACCCACCTCCTTGCAATTACAGAGGTCTACCTTATCCTTCTATTTCTTGGTGCGCATGTCAGCTTCGTGAGCGCACTCATTCTCGAATCTCTAACCAAGCTTATCAACGTAATCGGCGCCGTTAACCCGGGGAATTTGGGAACCTATGAGGGCGGCAATATGGTGATCGGGAAACTAGTCGGCCTCACCAGTGCCCAAGGATTAACGCTCGGCCTTTGTCGCCGGTCTAGAGCTATCTTCTGGGCCATCGTTGGAGCGATTTGCCTGGCCTCGTGTTCCAGATCGAATGCGCAGGCAAGGCCGGTCGTCGGAGCTGAAATTGTCTAGGGAGTGAATTTATGCAGATAAACACGCAACGGCAGGATGCCACACAGGTGCGCACCAAGTCGCAAGTCGCAATCATCCTTGCAAACAGCCTACCTTGGTCAAGTTGGTTCGAACCGACATTGGCTCGAGTGGGAGCATTGCCCACATTGCTGCGCGCTATTCTGGGAGTGCATACCACGCATCCGGAGCGCATTGTCGTGGTTCTCAACCGGGTCATTGGGCAGCAAGTCAGGCTGGAACTGACCCAGTCTCGGCGCGTCCCCGACTGCGTCGAATGGCTCGAAGCAGATCCTGGCACTTCATTAACATCAATCGTTCGCGGAGTAGCTGCAGTTTCCAACCGTGCCCGTGTCCTCTTGATTGCGGGCGATCGCACGTACCAGCCCGCCTTGCATCGATTGATGAGCGAATGGGCTGGGCAAAGGAGTGCATTGGAACTCGCCACGGGAAGCGAGCCCACTGGACTGTTTGCCCTCTCCTCGGAGGCGGCTCACGAACTTGGCGCCGACATCGATTCGAAAGTTGTAACTGTCCAGGATCTGCACCGCTGGATCATCCGGAAAGCGCTTGTGCACGGTCCGTCGTTCGTCGATTTCGGACTTGTGGACGCAGATTCCTGGCAGCCGATTTCGATACCGCAGGATTCCATTGTCGCCGAGGAAAAGCTCAACCGCTGGCTCGTCAAGCCGACCGATGGCGTATTTGCCAGGATGAATCGCAGGATCTCCATCCCCATCAGCCGTCAACTCATCAAGTTCCCAATCACACCGAATATGGTGAGTCTCTTTACGCTGGGCGTTAGTTTTGCAGCGGGTGCGTCGTACGCATTGGGCGGATACTGGAATACGCTACTGGGAGCGGTCTTGTCGGTATGGGCCAGCATTCTTGATGGTTGCGATGGAGAGGTCGCCCGGTTGAAACTGCAGGCCTCTGATTTTGGATGTTGGCTTGAGACTGCATGCGATTACCTCTATTACCTGTTTATCTTTGCGGGAATGACGATTGGCCTTGCGCGCAGTTCGGGAAATCGCGCCTATTGGGCATGGGGAGTGGGGCTCCTGTTTGGCGCGGCCGCCACGATCCTGATTGCGTGGTTCGAGCGAAGTAGGCTTTCTGGCAAGCATCCCGAGCAGTTCCTGGTCGTTTGGCAGAAGAATGCGGAGAGCCGCTCATCCAATCCTCTTTTATTTATCGGCCGGCATTGTGAATTCATCATCCGGCGCTGCTTCTTGCCCTATGCTCTGTTGGCTTTCGCACTGTTGAACCTGAATTGGCTGGCGTTGTATATGACCACAATCGGCGCCAATGTCGCGTGGATCATCTCGCTTAATTCCAAGCTGTCGTTTTCGTCCAAACCGCGAGCGAGGGCTGAAACTCCCGCCGCGTCGGGAAGAAAGCCGGTGGCCGCCTGAATCTCCGACGCCATCGAGCTTCGAATTCAAAGAGCCCCGCCAGTAGATTGAAACCAAGAGGAGAACTCCCCAGTGACGGATAAAAACGCAGCTCGAGAAGTGTGCCGGCCGCACGCGGCGAGCCAAGGGTGCCGCTTCTCGGTCAACCCAATGTCCGAGTCAGGGTCGTTGCGGAACGGGGGATGTACCGTTCCCAACTGCGCAAGCATGGGCGAGATTCTGGAGACGGTGAACGTCATCGACCAAGGCGATGCGCAGAGCTGGTACACCGCGTGGAAGGCTACTTCCGATCTGGTATTCGCGCTGGCCGAACGCACGCAAGAATCCGTCAGTAAGGGCGGGGCATAACATGGGCGCTTCCACGTTACTGCGCAAGGCCGAGGATCTGATCGCTTCGACAATCTGGCCGCGCTGCGCACTGCCAGGGGTTGCGCCTTAACACTCTATCTCGCAGCCGTTTTAGATTGGCTCCTGGAGAAGTTCACCACAGCCATAGGGATTAATCACGCATCGAACTTCCGCGTTTAAACTGGTCGATGGACATGGAGCTGATGAAGCAACTCGAAACAGGATCGTTCATGACCACTTCGGGTCCGATCGCGCTTCCGGGTGCCGTGAGAATTGTCACCTGGAACATCAATCGTGGCCAACGGTTGAATGAGGTAATTGAGTTTCTTGCCGGAGCGGAAGCAGACCTGATTCTATTGCAAGAGGCGGATTTGAACGCCCGGCGAACTGAATGTCGCAATGTCGCGCAGGAGATCGCGCAGGCGCTGGCAATGAACTACGTATTTGGATGCGAGTTTGAAGAGCTTTCCCAACGACACAACGCGCTGCCTGCCTATCATGGGCAGGCGACGCTGTCTCGATTTCCCCTCTTTAGTTCGCGCATTCTCAGGTTCCATCGTCAGTCAGGATTCTGGCTTCCTCGATGGTTCATTCCACGGATGAGGCCATTCCAGCGGCGGGTAGGAGGCAGAATGGCGCTGATAAGTTCGGTCGATTTCCTAGGACTAAGATTCATTGTCTACAACGTCCATCTCGAAAGCCGTGGAGATGATGGCTTGCGTCGCAGTCAGCTCGCAGAGATTCTGGACGATATCTCTCAGCATGCTTCAGGCTTTCAGGTTGTGATTGCAGGCGACTTCAACGCGGATTTGCGCCAGGAACCCGCAGCCTCAGACCTCCGCAAGGCAGGACTCAGCAATCAATTCGCGCGGGTCGCGAGTCTTCCCACCACTGTACCGTCTCGTTTCAATGGATCTCGCGCGATAGATTGGATCCTGACGAAGGGGCCGATGATTGCTTCTGAACTGAAGTTACACGATACAGTTCTGGCTTCTGACCACTATCCCCTCTCGTTCATCCTGTCCGGACGATCTCATGACACGCGACGAGGAAGGAAGCATGAATAAGTCGTTTTTGCAAACAAAGTTGTGTCCCCGGATAGGCCGCAATCGCGGTCAGATTGATCTTCATCGGCCTTCCAGTTTCTCACGGACTCAGACGGGGACGTTTTTCGCGAGGTGTCATCGTGGCTAATGCGTCTATTCCAATGAAGTCTCTGAAGCTGAATTCGATCCTTGTGGCAACTGACTTTACCGAGTCGGCGGATAAGGCGCTGGAGCACGGCATTGCCATCGCGAGGCATTATCAGGCCACTCTCTATGTCGTCTACGTGGTATCTTCGCTCGCATTTACCCTCGCAGGCCCAGAAGTGGTGGAACTCGCTGCCGAAGCGTCGAAACGAGACATCGATGGCCTCGTGCACGAGTTGGCGGATTCGCGAAGACTGAATGGGGTTGAAGTGCGGCCCATTGTTCTCAAGGGAAATGTGGATGAAGAGGTGGAGTCCTTTGCGCGTGCTCACCGGATAGACCTGATTGTGGCAAGCACTCATGGCAGGTGCGGCATGGACAGGTTGTTTTTCGGATCTGTCGCGCAGATGATCTCAAAACGGAGCTGCTGTCCAGTCCTGACCGTCGGCCCGTACTCTCGTGGTCCCTGGCTCGATAACCCCGCCGATTCGGGAAAACCGCTGCTCTTTGCAGCAGCATTCAATGAGTCCTGTGCAAAGGCCGCGCCCCATGCCATCTCCCTGGCAAATGATTTCGAGCGCCAGTTATACGTGCTGCACGTCATATCTCCCCATCATGCGCATCTCCTTAAGAAATACGATATGCCAAACGGCGATCACGAAGCGTCGGCGCTTACGCATCTGAACGCACTCATTCCTTCGGACGCCAATCGGAAGTGCGCGCCCACTCTTCTTGTCGAGTCCTGCGACCCCGCCGAAGGCATCCTCCGTGCAGCAATGCGCCTTCAGGCCGTCGGCATTATCATGGGAGCGGATCGGGATTCGAATTCTGACCTGACCACTCGGCTTCCTGGGTCCATCACCAACCATGTGAATCGTGAGGCAATGTGCGCTGTTCTCACTATAAGTGGGTAATTTCGTCTTAAAGCGTGTCTCTGTTATTGAAGCTTCTCTGGTTCGCGCGAGAGGTCTCTGATGCGGCGTTCGGTCTTCCCCCAGCGGAATCTCGAAATGGTGTCTGTTGCCAACGCGGTCTGAATGCACAGTTGGACTTCCAAGCCGGCACATCAGGACGCACTAACCTCCTCCGCGGGCGCATAGCGATGGCGGCGCGGTAGAATCCTCTCCGTTACCGCGTGAGCGGGACTTTGGTTTTGTTGCAAGTATTTGAGGTAAACTACGGGCACGCCTCACCTGATCTCGGACCTTTGTTTCTGACACTTTCCGGCCGCGTAGGTGCAAGGATGGATTCTCATCGAGCGCTTCTGCTTCGTTCAAAATGGCCCCGCACCGCGATCATGGCCCCGTCGTGCTGTTGCTCCCCGTGCGTGTTGTTTGCGGCGGTCGCGTTTCATGCCCTCGATCCGAACAAAAACGCCATCAAGTACTTGAGAGAACCTTGGCGAATACGAGCTTGGCCCCTGCCTGCCGGAATATGTGCGATTACCCAAACCTCGAGCCGCGTTCCCTGGTTTGAATCTTCGAACCGCGACTTCTGCAGATTCGACGGTGTTCGGATGGAACTCTGGCGCAAAGCCGGGGTCGGCTCAGAGGTTCGATTCACGCTTCCTGTTGCTAACGCTTGCGAAAGACGGCGGAATTGTGAAGTGGCGCGAGGTTGTCAATGAAATCTGCTTTGGTACTCATTGCGATCAGCGCACTCAACTTTTTGCTCGGGCCTGCTCCCGCTCTGGCCCTGAACCCCTCATTGGATATCAGCCAGTACGCGCATACCGCGTGGACTGCCCGTGAGGGATTCGCCCTCGGTAAAATCTTTGCGATGGCCCAGACGCCTGACGGGTATCTCTGGTTCGGCACGGAATTCGGCCTGGTTCGCTTCGATGGCGTTCACGCTGTCCCATGGCAACCCCCTGCGGGTCAGCACCTGCCCCAGAAACCTTACAGCCTGCTGGTGACGCGCGACGGCACTCTCTGGATTGGCACGTTTAGCGGCCTCGCAAGCTGGGACGGCGCCAGGCTGACCCATTACCCAGAGCTTGATGGGCTGTTCGTTACATCGATGCTTGAGGATCGGGAGGGAACGGTGTGGGCCGGGTTATTGGGCAGCACATCGGATACTCCGACAGGCCGGCTGTGCGCAATCCGAAGCGGCCACACGCAGTGCTACTTGAACGAAGGCGCCTTCGGGTCGTTTGTTTGGGGGCTCTCTGACGACAGCTCAGGCGCTCTCTGGGCCGGTGCTGAATCCGGGCTTTGGCGATGGAAACCCGGTCCTCCAAAGCGCTATCCGATGCCGCAGATGCGAATCAGCGACCTTACGAAGGGCGATGACGGAGGGCTGATGATTGCCGTAAACGGCTCGGGGCTCAAGCATTTCGCCGGCGACAGAGTCGAATCGTATCCGATTCGAGCCGCAATCGATCCGAAACGGGTGCTCCGGGACCACGATGTTGATTCGAATAAGCTGCTCCGGGACCGCGATGGCGGTCTGTGGATCGGAACCGTGGCGCGTGGACTCATCCATGTACATGATGGCCGTGCGGATGTATTCACGAAATCTGATGGCCTTTCAGGCGACATTGTGATGAGTCTCTTCGAGGATCGCGAAGGCAATATTTGGGTGGCCACTACGGTAGGAATCGACCGTTTTAAAGAGCTCCCCGTCACTAAGACCTCTGAAAAACAAGGCTTGTCGAACGATGTGGTGCTTTCCGTGGTCGCAGGCGCAGATGGAAGTATTTGGGTAGCAACTCACGACGGTTTGACGAGGTTCAAGGATGGAAAAACGACCATCTTCCGGCAAGAAAATGGGTTGCCGGAAGATCTCGTACAGTCTTTGTTTCAGGATGATCGCGGGCGAGTCTGGACGTTCACAAGCCGGGGACTGGCCTATTTCAAGGATGACAGGTTTGTTGCAGTAAATGGCGTACCTAGCACAGAGGTGTACTCCATCACGGGGGACAAGGCGGGCAACCTTTGGCTTTCAGGGAATCGGGGACTCTCGCACTTGCTGGACGGACATTTGGTCGAACACTTCCCCTGGTCCACGCTGCGTCGACACCAACAAGCTAAGGTCCTGGTCACTGCACAGGGCGGATTGTGGCTCTCATTCTGGGTCGATGGTGGCGTCGAGTATTTCAAGGATGGTCGGGTTCGCGCTTCGTATACCGCCGCTGACGGGCTGGGTAAAGGCCATGTTCCCGGTCTTCAACTCGATCGCGATGGGGCATTGAGGGCGGCAACTGAGGATGGCGGTCTTAGCCGCATTAAAGAAGGTCACATTACAACTCTCACCACGAAGAACGGTTTGCCGTGCAACACGATTCACTGGTCGATAGAGGATAACGATCGCTCATTATGGTTGTACACGGGTTGCGGCCTGGGGCGGATTACGCGGGCCGAACTGGACGCTTGGATCGTCGACCCGAAGCGCCGCATTGAAACGACGGTTTGGGATGCGGCGGACGGCGCCATGTTCCAGGGTGCGCCTTCCTCCTTCGGACCGACTTTCGCGAAGTCTGGCGATGGCAGACTTTGGTACGTAACGCGAGAAGGCGTCCAGGTGGTCGATCCCCATCATCTTGCTTTCAACAAACTCTCGCCGCCGGTCCACATCGAGAAGATCACACCCGACCACAGGACCTATTGGCAGAATCTGCCCGGCGGCGCGACAGTTTCGAACGTTCGGTTGCCGGCGCGGACCCGCGATCTCGAGATCGACTATACCGCGCTCAGCCTTGTCGCGCCGGATAAGGTGCATTTCAAGTACAAGCTGGAAGGCCAGGACGCGACTGGAGAGAGGTGATCAACGACCACCACGTGCAGTATTCGAACCTTCCTCCACGTCATTACCGCTTCTGGGTAATTGCCTGCAACAATAGTGGGGTGTGGAATGAGCAGGGTGATGCACCGGAGTTCTCTGTTGATCCGGCCTTCTATCAGACGAATTGGTTTCGTGCCCTCTGCGCGCTGCTCATTCTCGCACCGGTGTGGGTAATCTACCAATTCCTCCTCTGGCAATCGCACCGGAAATTCGCCCTCACGCTGGAGGCGCGGGTCGCCGAGCGGACTAGCATCGCGCGCGAACTCCATGACACACTGCTTCAAAGTTTCCATGGATTGATGCTTCGGTTCCAGATCGTCTCGCAGCTGCTGCCGGAGCGCCCGGCGGAGGCGAAGGAACAATTGGACATAACAATTGATCGTGCCGCCAAGGCCATCACCGAAGGCCGGGACGCGGTGCAGGGATTACGCACCTCCACGATCGAGACAAACGACCTCGCACGGGCAGTGAACTCGCTGGGCGAGGAACTGGCCTCTGATCCAGCCAACCAGGTAACTCCGGCATTTCGCGTCACCGTGGAAGGTGAGCCGCGCGATCTGCATCCGATTCTGCGCGATGAAATCTACAGGATTGCCGCTGAGGCGCTTCGGAATGCCTTTCACCATGCCGCGGCTCGGCAGGTCGAGGTTGAAATCCGGTATGATAATCAGCAATTCCGGCTTCGTGTGCGGGACGATGGAAAAGGCATCGATCCAGGAGTTCTGTCGGCGCACGGGCGCGAGGGGCATTTTGGTTTACCCGGCATGCGGGAACGCGGCAAACTGATAGGTGGCAAGCTGGTGATTTGGAGCGAAGCCGGCGCAGGCACCGAAGTGGAACTGCGTGTCCCTGCCAGCGCCGTCTACACGAGCGCCTGGAGAGCTTCCTAGTTGTCAAGAGAGTTTACAGGAATAGCATGATCGCCATCTGCCGAGATACAGCGCGGGCTTTGCGTCGAGCGAGCAGGATCGTGATTCTGTGCATGATTCACTGTTGCTTTGCCATAACATCTGAACCCAACCCCGCGAAAGTTGTAATTGCCCAGGGCAGTAACACGCCCTTCGCGCACCTGACTGCGAAAGCCGCCTTTCGCCCGGAGCCCGAACCTAGTGCTGATGGGACTCCACGCCACTCGCAGGATATCCATCGGCAGGATGTCCATGCTCTGGTGAGGGACCTCAAATTCACTCACCTCACCACCAACGACGGCCTCTCTCAAGGCTACGTCGTCGCCATTTTGCAGGACCGTCGGGGCTTCATGTGGTTTGCCACCCGGGACGGCCTCAATCGCTTTGACGGTAACGCCTTCATCGTCTACAAAAACAACCCCAACGACTCCGGCAGCCTGAATTCCAACTTTTTGCAGGACCTGATGCAAGACGATCAGGGCTATCTGTGGATCGCCACCAACACCGGTGTGAACAAATTCGACCCTGAAACCGAACGCTGTACCCGGTACCTTCATGATCCCAAGAACCCGAATAGTCTCGGTGGTCCTTCGGTCAAGAGCATCGCTCAAGACAGTCGCGGCTCTCTATGGTTTGGCACCGAAGGCAGCGGCCTCGACAAGTTTGACCCCACGACCGGGACATTTACTCATTATCGAAATGACAGCGATGGCCAATTTGTTGGGAGGATCAGTCAGGTCATTGCGGATAGTCATGGGGATATCTGGTTTGTCGGCGAGCGCAGCCTGTTCCATCTGAACCAACAAACGGGACAGATTACTCGCCCGCCTGCAACCAGGAATGGCCCCAGCGCAGATAGTGTGTATGAAGACGAAGCCGGCAATTTGTGGATGCTGGCCGATTCTCCGACGGTCGGGCTCGTGAAATATGATCGACGGGCTGAGCGCCTCACGCGATACCCACTTGGCTCCCTTGCTGTCGGCGTACTGGCATCGACGAAGAACGGCGGATCAGCGAATGGCACCCTTGTGGCTGACGGCCAAATTGGATTATGGGTGCCATCGAGCCAGGGCCTCTATTACTTTGACCGGCGAACAGAACGTTTCTCGAACCGGTTTCGGCACGACGAGAGCGACCCGGATAGCCTAGATAATGACGCTGTCATGTCAGTGTATCGGGATAGGGGTGGCGTGCTGTGGGTGGGCACTGAGCACGAGGGACTCAACATCCTCAATTTCCGGCAAGAACAGTTCGGTCGCTATGTGCATCACCCCACCGGCCGCAACAGCGTCTCACCCGGCAGAGTCAAGGCGATTTATCAGGACCCCAATGGGATTCTGTGGGTAGGCTTCTTTCCTCGAGCTTTGGATAGGTTGGATCGGGAGACAGGAAAGATCACCCATTTTGCTCCCACCCCGGGCGGCGAGAATACGTTCGGTGAAGGCACGAATGTGGATGCCATTTACAGGGATTCAGCAGGCTATCTCTGGGTGGGTGGCGGAGGCTCCGGTCTTGTTCGGTTCGATGAACGCACTGGGCGTTTCAAGCATTACCGGAATAACCCAGATGATCCCAACAGCTTGACTTCCGACAACGTTTACACGATTTATGGAGACCGAAAAGGCCGTGAATGGGTGGGCCAGGACGGCGGCATAAGCCGCTTCGATCCAGTGACGGGCAAGTTTACTATCTACCAGCCTCTTCCGGATAATCCTTCCATTTTGGAAAATACCGTCTGGGTCATTTATCAGGATCGTTCTGGCACGCTATGGTTAGGGACGTGGGGAGGCGCGTTGAGCCGTTTTGATGACAACGCGAAAACTTTTCTGAATTATGCGCCCGACCCGCGCGACCCTCACAAACTAGATGGCGGCGGCATTAATACCATCCACGAAGACCGAACTGGAACACTGTGGGTGGGAGCGATGGACGGTCTCTACCGGTTCAACAGGCAAAGCGGAGTATTCGACCGTTACACGGAAAACCAGGGCCTTCCGAGCAGCACGATTCGATGCATTCTGGAAGATGGACTCGGCAGGCTTTGGCTCAGCACGCAGAAAGGTATATCACGCTTCGATCTTTCGACGGAAACCTTTAGAAACTACGACGTCTCCGACGGCTTGCAGAGCAATGAGTTCAGTACGGGTTGCCATCAAGCCCCAAACGGAGAGATGTTCTTTGGCGGCAGCAATGGGTTGAATGCGTTTTTCCCTGAAAACGTCCACGATAATCCCTACGTGCCGCCGGTCGTCATCACCAGCTTTACAATCTTCAACAAGTCTGTGCCCATCGGCCCTAAATCCGTACTCAAGAAAGCCATCCCATACGTCGATTCCTTGACTCTTCCGTACCGGGATAATGTCTTCTCCCTTGAATTTGCGGCGTTGAGTTACGCAAACTCCCAGAAGAACCGCTATCGATACAAGCTCGATAATTTTGACACTGGCTGGAACGAAGTGGGTAGCAAGCAGCGTCTGGCTACTTACACCAATCTCGATCCCGGTAAATATATTTTTCGCGTGCAGGGATCGAACAGTGATGGTGTATGGAATGAAGCAGGGGTGTCGTTGACCATCGACATCACGCCACCCTGGTGGAGTACATATTGGTTCCGCGCTTTGTGCAGCCTTTTCTTTGTGGTGTTGCTGTGGGCGGCCTACCAGTATCGCGTTCGGCGATTGCACCGGGAATTCGCCCTCACGCTGGAGGCGCGGGTCGCCGAGCGGACTAGCATCGCGCGCGAACTCCATGACACACTGCTTCAAAGTTTCCATGGATTGATGCTTCGGTTCCAGATCGTCTCGCAGCTGCTGCCGGAGCGCCCGGCGGAGGCGAAGGAACAATTGGACATAACAATTGATCGTGCCGCCAAGGCCATCACCGAAGGCCGGGACGCGGTGCAGGGATTACGCACCCACACGGCCGAAACAAACGACCTCGCGCGGGCGGTGAACTCGCTGGGTGAGGAACTGGCCACTGATTCAGCCAACTATGCAGCTCCCGCATTTCGCGTCACCGTGGAAGGTGAGCCGCGCGATCTGCATCCCATTCTGCGCGACGAAATCTTCAGGATTGCTGCGGAGGCGCTCCGCAATGCCTTTAACCATGCCGCGGCTCGACATGTCGAAGTTGAAATCAGGTATGATAACCAACAATTCCGGCTCCGTGTGCGGGACGATGGAAAAGGGATGGACACGGCGGTTATATTGGGGCAGCAGCCTGAAGGACACTATGGCTTACCCGGCATGCGGGAACGCGGCAAACTGATAGGTGGCAAGCTGGTGATTTGGAGCGAAGCCGGCGCAGGCACCGAAGTGGAACTGTGCATTCCTGCCGACACCGCTTACGCAAGAGCTGGAAAACGTTCCTGGTTATCAGGTTTGGTGAGCAGAGAGTAGAGGCATGAAGCAGGAGACAGCGCCATGATTGCCGATATCGCTCGGATTCGAATTCTTGCAGTTGACGACCATCCCATCATACGCTCGGCGCTCGGGAACGAGCCTGAGTTTCATGCCTCCTTGCGGCCCCTGGGGGCGACGCAGACAACCACTCCTCGGAAATTCTTTTTGCAAAAGCGGCGCATGCGTGTACAAGCGCGGCGTCCGGGAAACCAGAATGGAAATCTTGGTTGAAAGAGCTTCGGACGTTGCCGTTGAGAGGCGCGTTGCGCGGCGAGCGCAGTTCCATAGCGGCAAATGGGCTCGCTGTGCACTCCTCCTGGTCCTGCTTGCCCAAGCTTGTGAACGACCCTCGGTGCGCCAGCCGGTCACGCTGGTTTTTCTCGATCAGCGATTGGTAAACCCGATGTATCGGACGGAATACGAGCACGAGTTTGAGCAGTTCACGCGAGAAACAGGAATCATCGTCAAAGCGCTTCCCCACCCGGAATCGGCTCAGGACCAATTGAAATTGTGGCAGAGACTGCTCAAGAGCGGCTCTTCGGGCGCCGATGTCTACGGAATCGATGTTGTCTGGCCTGGCATCCTGAACGACGATCTGATTGATCTGAAGCCATACTTCTCCGATGAGATTCCGCAGTTTTTCCCCACGGTCTTAAGCAGCTTCACTGTCCAAGGCAAGCTCGTTGCCATTCCGGAGGGCTCGGACATCGGACTGCTCTTCTACCGGACCGATCTATTGCAGAGGTACGGTTACCGCGGGCCTCCGGAGAGCTGGGATGAGTTAGAGAAGATGGCCGCGCGAATTCAGGCAGGCGAACGGGCACGGGGCAACAAAAAGTTCTGGGGGTTCGTGTGGCCGGGAATCGCCACGGAGGCTTTGACATGCACGGCTCTCGAATGGCAGGCCTCGCAAGGCGGCGGCCGGATCATTGAGGACGACGGGACGATCAGCGTCAACAACCGAAAGGCGATTGAGGCGTGGCAGAGGGCAGCGCGGTGGGTGGGAGCAATTTCCCCGCCCGGTGTCGTCGCATATAACGAATTCGATGCCTCGAATGTTTGGTTTATGGGCGAGGCTGCGTTTTTTCGTAATTGGCCACCGGCCTACAATGACGCTGAAATCTCGGGGTCTGTCATTGCACATAAGGTGGGAGTCGCCCTCCTGCCGCGTGGTGAGGACGGCCATCTTGGAACTTTGGGAGGAGTCGGGCTGGCAGTTTCGCGCCACTCAGACCACCAAAAAGAAGCCATCGAACTGGTCCGCTTTCTCACGCGTCCGGATATGGCAGCCAAGAGAGCTCGCCTCCTTTCCGATCCTCCCAGCCTCCCCGCGGTCTATGGGATTCCCGAAGTGCAGGGACCAAATCCGCATTTCCCTGTTGTAAGTCGAGCTCTTCTTACGGGTATCGTCCTGCGGCCTTCGGATGTGACGGGTAAGAACTACAATGAGGTGAGCGAAGCGTACAGCAGGGCAGTTCATGCTGTTTTGACCCACCAGCGGAGTGCGCCCGAGGCGGCTGCCGCGCTGGAAAAAGAGTTGGTCCGCATCACCGGACTCAAACCCGGGTCGCCTTTGAATGGGACCACAGAGCGGCTCGGAAGCCATTTGCCGAAAGATCGCCGCGCGGACAGGTAAAAGCGATGCGGGCGCAACTTGAAACAGGGTTCGGGTCCTCCGTCGATCGTCTCGCAGAGAGGACTCTTCGGGTCGGTTCGCTCGGCACTGGCCGCCGCCTGATCCTATGGTTTGGTCTGATCGTTGTGTCGATGCTGGCCGCGGATGGTTTCATTCTGTGGCAGATGCACAAGGTCCAGACCGAGACCTTGCGGCTTACAGGGATCCAAGAGAAGCTGAATGCGATATTCGCTGTTCATACATCGGTATCTGCGCTTCACGACCGCCTGAGCGAACTGGCCGATTCGCAAGACACCGTCCGCGTGCTGCAAGAGGTTGGACCGCTGGAGCTTTCGGTTCGTGACCAGGTGCAACGAGCAAAGAGCGCCCTGATGCAATTGCCTTCCGGGGTTTCCCGCGATCCGACGATCGTTCCGACGCTGGACGACATCGATATCACGCTGCAGGAGCAACTGGAAGAAATCAGGTTACTGGCCCTTGCGCACGACTGGTCCGCGATTCAACGGCGTCTTGACGCCCAGATCAGGTCGCTCGAGTTTCTGAGCTCGGATCTCGTCGCGAAAGTCGACCACGAGGTCGGCATGGAAGAGGCAAAGTCGATCGAGGACACTAGAGCGGCGGAGTTGCGTGCCTTCTACCAGACGAATTGGTTTCTCGTCCTCTCCGCGGTCGTATTCCTCGCCCTGCTTTGGGTGGCCTATGAATTCCGCGTCCAGCAGGCTCGGCAGGAGGTCACGATCGGTCTTGAGGCGAAAATGAGCGAAAGAACTCGAATGGCCCGGGACCTGCACGACACTCTGTTGCAGAGCGTTCAGGGTTTGCTGCTGCAACTCGAGGTGCTTTCGCAGATGCAACAGGACCGGCCGATCGAGGCAAAGGAAAAGCTGGCCATAATAATTGACCGGACCGCCGAGGCGATCACTGAAGGCCGGAATGCTGTGCAGGGACTGCGCGCCTCCACGGTCGAAACAAACGACCTCGCGCGGGCGGTGAACTCGCTGGGTGAGGAACTGGCCACTGATTCAGCCAACTATGCAGCTCCCGCATTTCGCGTCACCGTGGAAGGTGAGCCGCGCGATCTGCATCCCATTCTGCGCGACGAAATCTTCAGGATTGCTGCGGAGGCGCTCCGCAATGCCTTTAACCATGCCGCGGCTCGACATGTCGAAGTTGAAATCAGGTATGATAACCAACAATTCCGGCTCCGTGTGCGGGACGATGGAAAAGGGATGGACACGGCGGTTATATTGGGGCAGCAGCCTGAAGGACACTATGGCTTACCCGGCATGCGGGAACGCGGCAAACTGATAGGTGGCAAGCTGGTGATTTGGAGCGAAGCCGGCGCAGGCACCGAAGTGGAACTGTGCATTCCTGCCGACACCGCTTACGCAAGAGCTACCAAACTTTCTTGGATTTGAGAATTGCTGGCCAAAAGTAAAGGAATCACCAGGAGATAGCACCATGAGTACCGGTACCGCTCGAATTCGAGTTCTCGCGGTCGACGACCATCCTATCGTACGCGAGGGCATTGCCGCATTGATTGCTATTCAGCCGGACATGATTTTGGTAGGCGAAGCCTCCGACGGCCGAGAAGCGATCCAGCAGTTCCGGACGCATCGTCCGGACGTGACTGTGATGGACGTGCAAATGCCGGAAATGAACGGGCTCGATGCGCTGATTGCCATTCGCAATGAATTCCCTGAAGCGAAGATCATTATGTTGACAACTTACAAGAGCGACACACAAATTATCCGGGCGCTCAAGGCAGGTGCTCAGGGTTATCTGTTAAAAGGCGCTTTGCATAAGGAACTCCTGGAGACGATCCGCGCGGCGTTTGCCGGGAAGAAGATTGTCAGTCTCGAGGCTTCCCTTGAAATTGTTGAGCACGCCATGGACGACAGTCTGACGCCGGCAGAAATCAGCGTTCTGCGACTCATAGCCGCGGGACGTGCAAATAAAGAAATCGCAGATCAGCTCTCCACTACGGAAGAATCGGTGAAAAGCCGGGTCAGGAGCATCCTTTCTAAATTGGGCGCCAACGACCGAACCCACGCCACGACCATCGCTCTGAAGCGAGGGATCATCGAGTTGTAGATTCTGGCCCTCCTTTTATCCATCCCTGCGCCTCAAAAGAGGCTCGATTCGACTTCTCTTTGGGGCTGTATTCCCTTGGGAAATAGATGAAAATGAACACTCATACGAGAGGTGCGTTCATTGCGACGCTTGTATTCGACTTTTGCTGGCGGTTGGCCCGGGATTGGTCTCATTTTAATGCGGCTGGTTGTCGGGTTTGCTTTGGTGAGTAGTGCAGGTTCCGCCCTGCTGAGCAGTCCGGCCATCCCCGTGACAGTCCTGTCTGTTCTCCTAGTTGCCGCAGCGATTCTTCTCATCATTGGGCTATTTAGCCCAATCGTCGGAACACTGGTGGCACTGATCGAAACTTGCAGGTTCGTCACCATACCTGAAGATAGGTTGGTCTACCTCCTGGTAGCAACCTTTGGCGCCGCCCTGGCAATGTTAGGGCCGGGCTTGTGGTCGATCGATGCTCGCCTTTTCGGATGGAAGCGCATCGAGCCAACGCCTCGTAAGAGGTAGCTCGCGTACCCGAAAGAAACCAGCCGTTCCCCTCAAACAAGCCTGTCTTCTCTCCGAATAGAGGCGTCCACTTGCCTCCACATAGGTTGTCATTTGCCTCGATACAGAGTATCGCGAAGTGAGGGTTGGTTACAGACTGTATTGCAACTGGATCTAGTCACCGTGATCCCACAGCAATGTAAGAGTTGGGCATCGTGGCAGCCACGGGCTTCCCCTGGGACATTCCCTCACTGCACGTGGTCCGCAAGGTCTGGAGAAGGGAAACGAAAATGCAGGACATTCATCCGAGTGAGCATTACACCGATAAAGGTAACTTCGCGGCTATGACGCGAACGAGAGTTGTCAACTACGCGCGGCTGGCCACCATCGCCGGTCACCTTTGCCGAAACGCCGAGGATCTTGCAGCCTCTACTGACCCACCCTGTATCGACGACTGCCGCATTGCCGGAGCGATGATGAGCTGGGCGTACCATCTTGCGCCACTGCGTATCGGAACGAGATTCGACTACTAGCAGGGTGACCCGCTTCGGCGGGGTATCCCTAACCATCGGAACAGCGCAGATGCTAGCGCCTAAGGAGTCGCAATATGACAAAGCCAGCAGAACCCCGAGCACCATACCCGAGGATCGACCAGTTTTGGCGAGCGCACCAGACAAAGGAGCGCCCAGCAGATCTCGCAATCCGCGAGAATCAGACAACGACGAAGTGAGGACGCAGGAGCCACAAGAATAATGGTCCACTGCGATGGCTAAAGGCGGGGAGGTAATCATGGGGCACGCGACTGTTGCTTTCACAGACCTCAGAGGGCTCACAGGAGCAGGCTTTCCCAATGTGAGCGAATTCGAAGGCCAGCAGCAATATCAACCATCTCAAACCAGATCAGACCACTCCTTCGAAGACATTGTCGGCAAGTGCTCCCCCTTGGTGAGAGTGCTTGAACAAGCAGCGATCGTTGCTCCCACCGATTCAGCCGTCCTGCTTCACGGAGAACCGAGGACCGTCTGCGATATTCCGCTCGCGAACCTCGGTCGCGCTCTCCGACTGCTGGAGATCCGGTCAACAGGAGAACGTCCGTACGGTGCCGACGAGATTGAATTCCTTAGCCAGGTTGCAGGCCAGATCGCCATCGCAATCGATAAAGCGCTGACCTACGAGGAGATTCCTGAACATAAAAACAAGCCTGCGCAGGAGAAGGTGTACCTTGAAGAGCAAATCCGAAACGAGATCGGCTTCGAACAGATCATCGGGAGCAGCCCGGCGCTGATACACGTTCTGCAAATGGTCGAAACAGTCGCTCCCAGCGATTCTACTGTCCTGCTGCTTGGCGAAACCGGAACAGGAAAAGAACTGATTGCCCGCGCCATTCACGAGCGCAGCCGACGAAAAGGTCGCGCATTTGTGAAGCTCAATTGCGCGGCGATCCCCACCGGTCTCCTGGAGAGCGAACTGTTCGGGCACGAAAAGGGAGCGTTTACGGGCGCGATCAGTCAAAAGGTCGGGCGCATGGAACTCGCCGATCAAGGCACTCTGTTCCTCGATGAAGTGGGTGATATTCCAGCCGAAATCCAACCGAAGCTTCTAAGGGTCTTACAGGAGCGAGAATTTGAGCGGCTTGGAAGCACGCATACACGCAAGGTAAACGTGCGGGTTGTTGCGGCAACCAACCGCGACCTGGAAGAGATGGTCGCGGACCGGGAGTTCCGCTGTGATCTCTATTACCGCTTGAATGTGTTTCCCATCCGCATTCCACCTCTCAGGGAGCGCAAAGAAGACATTCCGATGTTGGTAAGCTATTTCGTGCAGAAGTTTGCCAGGCAAATGCAGAAGCGCATCGACGCAATTCCGTCCGTGACGATGAAGGGGCTCATCGCTTGGGACTGGCCCGGCAATATCCGTGAACTCGAAAACTTTATTGAGCGTGCCGTAATCCTGACTCGCGGCAAGTCACTCGAAGCGCCGCTTGCTGAACTTCGCAGAGTCAAGAAAGACGAACCGCTCCAGGCCTCCGCACCAAATACAGAAGACAACATTGCGCGGATCATTAAGGAGACTATCGCTTCCTTCAAGGGTATGAACGCAAAAAGCGAGCGGGTGAAGAAGCAGTGTGACGAGATCGTTCACGCACTCACCGAGTGCAAGGGGCGCGTTGCAGGCGCTGACGGCGCCGCAGTACGCATGGGTATCATCCGCACAACTCTGATCTCTCGCATGAAGAGACTTGAGATCAACCCATATGACTACGTCTGAACACGGAATCTGAGCCGCGGCGAGTCCGCGCATAATTGACAAGAAGATCAAGCGACGTGACCAGAGTCGCCAGGTCCGCCGAGGTCACTGCTGCCCCTGCAGCTGTTCGAATACGGTGATAGTTTTATAATCCTTTGCGAGTCGCAGCCATGCTGCGATTGTAGGAGCCTTCCCAAAACAGAAATCAACTTGAACTATCGTGAGGAAGGTAGTCGCGCCACAAGGATTCCAGTGTTTTCAGATTGTTCGTCTTCGTTGTGGAGTGCCAATTCCCATCGGAACTAAGACAAGGCGGCCAGAAAACGAGGCTTACCGCCCTCACTGATCATCTTCCTTTTCTCCCTTCCCACACGGTTTGATTTGCTTTGGCTGATTTGACTTGAAATCCTCCGCCTCTTCATGCAATGAATCCACTACTACCCCCGGAATTTCCTTCACGAAAACTCATTTGATTTTTGCAAGTTAGAGCGGAACCAAAGTCGCTATATCCCGGATTTCCGATGAGCGGTAAATTGGTTTCGGCGATTTCCGCGAAGACGAGCCGATGGCCCAACCCTATTCGGATGATTTGCGTTTGAAGCTTCTGGATGCCTATGAAGCTGGAGTGGGAAGTCTGCGCAAATTGGCGGCCCAGTTCTGTGTGAGCTGGGGGTATACGAAGAAGATCCGGGTCCAGCAGACACGTACTGGCCAGAAGAAACGGTTGGTTCAACAGCGTAATGGCCCGGTCAGCCGAATGAATTCCCAGGTGCAGGCGCGCTTGCGCGGTTGGCTGCGCGAGCAGCCGGACTTGACCGAAGCGGAGTTGCACGAGCGATTGGTTGGTACGGGCGTCCAGGTTTCCAAAAGTCGGGTGGGCCAGGTGCTGCGGCAAATGGGCGAGCGGCGTAAAAAAAACGCTCCACGCAGCCGAGCGCGATAGTGAAGCCAATCGTAAGCGACGTGAAGAATTCCTCCAAACCGTTCAGGCAATCCCGCCGGAGAGGCTGATTTTCCTGGACGAAAGTGGGGTCACGACGCAGATGACGCGGCAGTGGGGGCGAGCACCGAAGGGCCAACGTGTCAACGAAGCCACGCCCCAGGGCCACTGGCAGGTGCTGACCACGCTGGGAGCGATGAGCCTGCGCGGAATAGATGCGGCAATGACCGTCGAATCGGCCACCGACGGCGATGTGTTTCGAGCTTATGTGGAGCAGGTGCTGTGTCCCAAACTACGGCCCGGCGATGTGGTGGTGCTGGATAATTTGTCAGCGCACAAGGTGACCGGGATACGCGAACGGATCGAAGCCTGCAGTGCGCAATTGCTCTATCTACCGCCCTACTCGCCCGACTTGAACCCCATCGAGAAGGCTTGGTCGAAGTTCAAACAGTTCCTCCGTGCCGCCAAAGCTCGCAGCAAGGAAGCTCTGGATCAGGCCGTCGCCGAAGCACTCAAGACCATTACCGCAGACAATGCCGCTGCTTGGTTCCGACACTGCGGATATGGGATACAGCGACCTTAGTTTTGCTCTAAATAACGCATTTAAGAGGGTTGCCGCGTTTTACAGAGAATATTCCTGCCCCTTGCCGCACTCTGTTTGTGGAGTGGGTCATCGGCCTACGACGGGATCAGGGAAGGGTGGACGACCAAGCGGGATATTCATTACGATGCTCCACGATTTTGATCGCAATGGTGTTTGGGGGTTTACAGTGCATCGATCGCAATAGCTACGATTGGGGAAGCGGCTTCGATACCGCACCCATCAGGTTCTTTCCCAACGCGACGGAAGCGCTGATGACACCGCCATACATAGCACCAACAATTCCCAAGCTGGCGACGTCCTGGCCCGTGAGATAGAGATTGCGAATCGGTGTCCGGGCTCCGAGTTCGCGGATGGCGTAGCGTGCGGGCGTTGAGGCGATACCGTAAATCTCGCCCTTTCCATAGTTCATGAAGTGGCGTGTCGAGACGGGTGTGGACAACTCAGCGTAATCGATATGACCCGCAACCGCCGGCACCTGCCTTTCAAGCTCATGGCGGAGTCGTGCCGCCAGCTGCTGTTTCAACAGGTCATACTCCTCACCGCGGTGTTTCCAGCGTTGGCCGCCCCATCGCTCAAAGGCATCGTAATGCAGGAGGGTTATCACCTCGATAGTGCTCTTCCCTGGATGGCGCCGGCGGAAGTCAGGGTCTTTAGACGATGGAAAAGATATGTACACGACGGGAAACGGCGACTCCCGATTTCCTGCAAAACGCCGAACGTTTTCGTCATGATCGAAGCCCGGATATATCCACAGATTTGTGCCGGTCAACCCAAGCGTCTCGTCGGTTTCATTCAGGCCGACATACAGGCTCAGATGTGCAGTTGACGCCGGAAGAGTCCCCAATTCCCGGCGGAGTGCTCCCAATACCGGGATGTCTCTGGGTAGGAGCCGCTCAAATGTGTTGGTTGCGCCGGCATCGCTGACCACAATCGGTGCTCGGAACTCGCGTCCATCGGACATGCGCACGCCCGTCGCCCTTTCTTCCCAGCACGTGATTTCGGCGACCTCTGCACTGGTCACCACTGCTCCGCCGCCGCGCTCAATGAGGGGAAAAATGGCCGGGGCAATGGTCGAGGCTCCGCCGACAGGGTAACTGGCGCCTGCAAAGTAGTGTCCCGCGATGGTGGCGTGGATGGCGAAGCTGCTCCTGGATGGTGGCAGGCCGTAGTCGCCCCACTGGGCCGTAAGTACGCCAATCAATTCGCGGTTTCCGGTGATACTCTCGAGGACTTCGAGGGTCGTGCGCCTTGCCCAGCGCAGAAAGGGTGCGCGCACGAGAGAACCCGCAATGGCAGCTGCGGGCGCTGGAATGACCTTCTCGGCATAGTACAGCCCGCTTACGCGATTCACCCCGCGCACCGCTCGAATGTACTTATCGATGCTCTTGCCCTCACTCGGAAAGTACTGTTTCATGCCCTCGCGAAAGCGTTCAATGCCCGCGGTCAGATCGAAGATGCGGCCATCGATGACAGCGCGATCGTACACTTCGGGCATTGCACTCCATCGAACGGCGCCATCGGTGATGTGGTCGAACGCCCTGCGTACCGCGGATCGCTGATCCTGGACCTGTCCAATGTAATGCAATCCCACATCCCACTCATACCCTGGGCGATGAAACGAATGCGTAAAGCCGCCCGCAACGTAGTGGCGCTCCAGAACCAGAACACGCTTCCCGCCATGTACTGACAGCATTGCCGCCGCGGTCAACCCACCGATGCCGGAGCCAATCACGATTGCATCCCAGTCTTCCGCCAGTTGCGCCTGTTTGTATGAATAGCTCTTGCCCGGATCTGCCATCGACTCTCTCCCTCGCCAGCATCGCTCACAGTGCAGCCTGTAGATGTTGACACTGACAACATAAGAATACGTCAAGCATGTTGCTACTGTCAACATAATCTGATAAAACGAATACATGGCACGCTCCGAGCCTTACCATCACGAAAATCTTCGCCAGACGCTGTTGGCGGCCGCTGTTGCCTTGATCGGAGAAGTAGGCCCGCGCGATTTTACGCTCCGCGAGGTCGCGCGGAGAGCCGGCGTCTCACACAATGCACCTTACCGGCACTTCCCAGCTAAGGACGACCTACTGGTCGCGGTAGCCACCGAGGGTTTTGACCGGTTGACCGCACTGATGCAGAAATCGTCGGCCCGGGGCAAGACGGCGCTGGGGCGCTTACAGCTCTGCGGGTGCGGCTATGTGGACTTTGCACTGCGTTGGCCCCATCACTTCCTGGTGATGTTTGACCTCCCAAAGATCTCACGCAAGCCATGCAAGGATGAACCAGTCGGAAAGAATGCCTTCGATGTGCTCATGGGCTGCATCATGGCCGCGCAACAATCGGGCGATCTTCCAGCCGGTGATCCTGTTCCACTGGCATGGACTGCCTGGTCGCTCGTGCATGGAATTGCCAAACTGTCCGTGAGCGGAAATCTTCCGTTGAGCCACCGCGCAACACTCAACTTCACGCAACGTGCGACGGAAGTGCTTTCTTGCGGCCTGATGAAAGGGGAGGCTTAGCGCTCACAATGTCGCATGGCGCCGTGATACAGGCGCAACGGTCGTAAGGGTCACAATTGGCTCACATCGACGGGGTGCCGACATTACGTTCAGCTGACTTGATCCTGAGCCTAACGGCGTTAGACGGAACTTCATTTACTTCTTGCGACGATGAGACAGAGCAAAGCCAAGAGTAGCGCAACAGGCCCGTTCTGGAATCTTTCCAAGCTGCTCGACGAGGCGAAGTTAGCAATGGCGCTCAGCATCATTACAACGACGAGTGCCCACGTTCCCCATCGCAAGATGCCGAGTCGGTCATGAGACGCCCAATATCGAGCGCGTCCAAGGACGATGATAGCGCCTGCAACGAGCAGGATGGCAGCGAACGCACTCGCGAGTCGGAGCCCCACAGGCAGGTGATGGTGACTGCCACCCCAAGCGCCCGATAGCCCTCGGGAGCCGCCGAGTGCCCAGAAAACTTCGCAGCCAGCAACTGCGGTGAAAGCAGTCGCGACCACCGTTGCAGCGAACCGAGGCGCTAGCCTCGCGAGGGTAACCCGGTGGCGAAACTCCATGCTGACCTTATAGCACAAGCTCTAGGAACTCGTTGAAATTCGCCTGATTGCGGCGTCTTTCCTGGCGATTTTCG
>OBLW0100000093.1_pt1 | contig 65343 bp, 50 predicted proteins | sample 1520161 | NCBI WGS metagenome assembly OBLW01 (sample SAMEA3539309, study PRJEB22396) | soil metagenome | biome: tundra; feature: field; material: soil | place: USA | collected 2010-05 | depth 0.15 m
CCGAGATCTACACTCTTTCCCTACACGACGCTCTTCCGATCTATCTCCGTGCAGTACACGTTCGCGCCGTGGGCCAGGAGCTCGAGGGCGACGCTCTTTCCGATGTTTCTTCCGGCGCCGGTGACGAGCGCGTTCCGGCCTTCCATCAGCTTGTCGACGACAATCGGAGTCGGCGCTGGCGGGAGGAGCACCGGGGGCGGGCGGAGGGCGGGGTTCATGAAAGCGCGTAGCGCCGCGCCGAGGCGTTTCTTGAGCGGCATCCTTCCTCACCGATACCACACTAGCGGCGCGAGAGGGCTCGCGCAGTGCCCTCAATACGTGCTACTCGAGCGAGAGAGACGGGACGAACGTAGTGGCACGCCTTCCACCCCGCGGCGCAGTTCGGGCGGGCACCTTCGACCTCGGGTATCTCCGCCGGTTTTACCTCTGGAGCCCGTCCGGAGCGAATGACTGGGCCCGATTCCCCGCGCGGGCGGTCGCCCGGGCCGACGTCCCATTTCACTACCCGGCGGACGCCGCCCGGGCGACCCTCTGTGCCCCGTCGCTACGCGAGGTGACCTATTCGCAGGGCAGACAGCCTCGAACCGTGATCCTTGACGACCTCCTGGCGCGAACCGACACGACCGCCTTCATCGTCGTCAAGAACGGCGCCCTCGTGCGCGAGACGTACCTCAACGGCCATCGCCGGGACGCGATGACGCGCGCCTTCTCGGCGTCGAAGACCTTCGCCGCGGCGCTCGTGGGGGCGGCGCTGTCCGAGGGGCGCATCGAGAACATGGACGACCCCTTCGTCCGTTACGTGCCCGAGCTCCGCGGGCGCGGCTACGAGGGCATCACCATTCGCCACCTGCTCCAGATGACGGCGGGGTTTCCGTTCACCTACGGTCGAATGCCGTGGGCGGACAGCCCGCTCCTGTACTGGCACACGAACATCCGCCGGGTGATTCTCGCCGGGCCGCGCCTCGTATCCTCCCCGGGAGAGCGCTTCCAGTACACGAGCTACTCGAGCGCCCTGCTCGCCGTGGTCCTCGAGCGTGTCATCGGGACCACGATTGCGGCGTATTTCGAGCAGCAGGTGTGGAAGCCCATCGGCGCCGAGTACGACGCGAGCTGGAGCCTGGATCACGACGGCGCGGGCCTCGAATACACGGCGTCGGGCTTCAACGCGCGCGCCATCGACATGGTCAAGCTGGGCACGCTCTACCTGAACGGCGGCCGCTGGGGCGACGAGCAGGTCTTGCCCGCGGACTGGGTCGCGGCCTCCGTGTCGCCGCTGCCGTCGCCTCTCCCGGGATACTCGGACGACCAGAGACGCTCGAACGTCTATTACAAGCTCGGGTGGTGGGGCCACGAGCTCGAAGGGGATCGGTTCGGCTACTTCGCCGAGGGGTATCTCGGTCAGGTGATCTACGTCTACCCGGACAGGCAACTGGTGATCGCGCGCTTCGGGAAGGAGCCCGGCGGCCCCGACCCGGTGGACTGGCCGATGGTCCTCCGCGCCATCGCCGAGAAGCTTCCGTGAACCCCCGCTAAGTCACCGTTCTACTGAATCGGCGAGCCAGTTCATTCGCTTGGCGGGGACCCGGCGCTTCCTCGGTTGGAGGAAACGTTGTACCGTCCCTGCCGTCGATGGACTGGGTGCACACCGTCACGGGGCCGGTTCGGCCCGAGGACCTCGGCATGACGCTGGTCCACGAGCACCTGCTCCTGGGCTTTCCCGGCTGGTTCATGGATGCCCTCGCTCCTAAGTTCCGCCGCGCCGACGCTCTGTCGCGAGGCGTGGATCGCCTGCAGGAGCTGATGGGGCTGGGGGTGGCGACCTTCCTCGACCCGTGTCCGATGGACCTGGGGCGCGACGTCGAGTTCATGGCCGAGGTCTCCCAGCGCTCGGGGATGCGCATCGTCTGCACGACCGGGGCGTTCAAGGAAGACGAGGGCATCTCCTACACCTTCGGCGCGCTACCCGTGCAGGACATCGAGGCCATTTATCTCAAGGAGCTCACCGAGGGCATCGGCGACACGGGGATCCGCGCCGGGCTCGTGAAGGTCGCGACGGGCGTGCCGAAGATCAGCGCCTACGAGCAGAAGCTCCTCATCGCGGCGGGCCGCGCGGCCGCAAAGGTTGGCTGCCCGGTCATTACGCACACGGACCAGGCGCGCCTGGGGATCGAGCAGATCGCCGCCCTCACGAAAGAAGGCGTTCCTGCGCATCGCGTGCTCGTCGGGCACTCGGACGGCCGCGACGATCACACCTACCACCGCTCGCTGGCGGACCGAGGAGCGTACGTCGGGTTCGACCGCTTCGGCATCGAGTCCTTCATCAGCGACGACAAGCGCATCGATTCCGTCTGCAAGATGATTCGGGCGGGCTATGCGCGATCCATTTGCCTGTCGCACGACTCGACATGCGCGGCCTGGCTCGGCCGGCCCGTGTTCAACGGCCGCCACGTCGCGACCCCGGAGGCGATCGCCGCCTCGATGCCCACCTGGGACGCGACCCACCTCTTCAAGCGCATCGTGCCTCGCCTCAAGGAACGGGGCGTGACGGACGAGGACGTACGCACGATCTTCATCGAAAACCCACGTCGCTACTTCCGAGGAGAAGAGCCTCCGCGCGAGGGCGCCGCCGGACCGCGGTCGTGGTGGCCCCGACGAGGCTGATGGGGGCGATGCCTTCGCGAAGATCGATCTCGTTGGTATCGCGGGGTCTCGTTCTCGGAGTGCTCTTCACCGCCGCGTGCGCCTCGTGCGGCCGCAATTCAGCAGACGGCGTGGGGAACGCTCTCGGGAACGCATTGGAAACGCAGCCCGCCTCACGCTCGCCCAGCGACGCCGGCCCCGGCGGCGGCTCCGTCGTCCCCGGCGCGAGCGGCTGCCAGGCGCTCGTCGTGCAGGCGGGCGCAAAGGTCGACGGGACGAGCGCCGATACCTTCGCTTGGTACGACGACCAATGCCTCTCGCGGACGGCGTCCCTCCTCCGTAACGACGCGGCCGACGCGTTCCAGGAGTGCGGCGGCTACTTGCGGGTGATCTCGTATCAGGCGGCGGGGAAGACTCGAACCCTCCGGGGGACTGGCGTCGACGGCTGGCAAGGCTTCGGTTACATCGTCAGTCACTTTCCGGGCGACGCCGTCTGGACCCGGACCGTCACCGGCGGCTACCGCACGGTCCTCGCCGGGCGGCACCATGCGATCCACGAATTCAAGTGGGATATCTCTCCCGGCGGGCTCGTTCACGTCACCGTGCACTGGATGTTCTCCACCGGGCGCTCCCATCCGCTCTTCGCGATCACGCTCGACGCGTCGGCCACGAGGGACGGCACCCTTCAAGCCGATGCGCGCGCTCCGTATGGGGAACTCGCGTGGGACAATGGAGCGCTGGGGGACGTCTCGGGCGATGGTTGGGGCGACACGCACAAGTTCACGACGACCGGCAACGGACCCGTGACCCCGACCTCGTCCTGGGACTATACGAAGACGAATACGATCCCCTATGCCTACGAATGGTCGGCGTCGACAGACTCCGAGATGGGGCTCGTCTCCACGCTTTCGTGGGCGTCGCGCATCGCCGGCGGGGACTACCGCGCTGGCCGCTTGACGCGCAAATGGGGAAAGACGGGGACCAACCTGCTGACGGACATCCCCAACTGGGAATGGCCTTTCCAGCTCAACCAATACGAGCTTCCCTTCGTTACGACGTCGCACCGGATTGGCTGGGGAGCAACGTACGGAGCCGTCGGCTCGTCGTCGTACAAGGCGTTTGGCCAGACGCTGGGCGGCTATCCGTACCAGAGCTACACCGTGTACGTGGTGCTCGGCACGCACGCGCCGTCCGCCGTTGCCGCGCAGGTCGCCGCGGTCGAAGCGACGCAAGGCGTTTCCATCGCCGCGACGCGCGGGGACGTCGCCATCGATGGTCCGGGCGGGCCAGCACGAACGGACCAGGTGCGCTTTCCGCAGACCGGCTTCGACCCCGTGTACGCGGCGTGGACCGTGGACGCGGCTTCGAACGCGGCCACGGTGACCCTCCACGCCGGAGCCGCGACGATCGCCAACCCGATGTTCGAGATCCGTCGCTACACGGGCGGGGCGCCGGCGACCGTGAGCTACGCCGGCCGCGCTCTCGTGGCCGACGCGGACTACTTCGCGACCGTCGATCCGGCCGGACATCGGCTGTGGATCACGCTGAACCAAGCCGTGAGCGGGAGCGGAACGCTGATCATCAACTGAGGAGGCCAACGCGAAAGAGCAAACGTCGAGATCGCGTAGAGCGCGCTTGGCATCTATCGGTGGCAGAAGCGCGCGAACTTCGGGCCCGAGTACCGGACGCGGCAAGAATCGGCTCGAGCCGCTCGAGTTCGCAAACCCACCTTCGAATAAGAGGTGGGCAGCGGTATGCACCCAATGCACTACGTACTTGGGCGCGAGCATGATAGCCAGAGACATGCCCCGAGAACCGAACGAGAACGAGACGCCGATGGCCAATCCCATCGGGATGGTCAGCCGTGGTCTCGCAAGCACGGCCGGGTTGGTCCTTGCCTCGATCCTGGCCGCGTGTTCGTCCGGTGCCATCGGCGCGGGAGCTCCAGCCACGAATGACGCGATCGACGGAGCGGCGGGCTCGCTCGACCCGAACTCCCCCGACTCGAGCATCGCGGCCGACTCGACCGGCCGGACGCGCCCTCTCGACGCGGGCGTCGCCCAGGCCGCAGACGCCGGGGGGGTGACCGCCGATTCGGCGGCCAAGATAGGGCCGTATACGGTGCAAACCTACACGTTGGCGCAGTCGCTGATCCCGAGCGGGAGTACCTTCTGTTGCGACACCCAGACCGCTCCGATATCCCCGCAAGGTTCGACGCCGCGCGCCGTGCCCGAGATATTTTATCCCGCCAATGGCCCCGGGAACTACCCCGGTATCGTGTTCATTCCGGGTAACGACTCCGACTTCGCTTCCGATCCGTGGACGGGCACCGGTATGAACGGCGCGACGTCCGTCCTGTCCAACATCCCTGACTGGGGGCGTTTTTTGGCCTCGCACGGGTTCGTGGTCATGATGACCGATCCCGTGACTTACGGGGCCTCGGCGATGCAGCGTTCGACGGCCTTGCTGCAGGCCATCAGCGTCCTGGCTTCGGAAAACACACGGTCGGGAAGCCCGCTCTCTGGAATGCTCAACAGTACGAATCTGGCCGTCATGGGTCATTCCTACGGCGCAGCCGGCGCGTTGCATGCCGCCGGCGGCACCGACGCACGAATCAAGGCCGCGCTGGGGCTCAGTCCTGTCGGCAGTTCCCCCTATTTCACGAGCGATCAGGTGCCTTCGGGCATCATCTGCGCCCAAAACGATCCCTATATGAGCGACTCGGGGTACCAGTCGGAATATGCGAGTATCCCGGCGGCGCACAAATTCATCGCTCAGTTCTTGTTCAACAAGCAGCTCGACAGCGGGCATTCCATCGGCCTGAACCCTCTTGGCTCTCACACGACAGACCCTTACGTCGCGCGGTATGGACTCTCGTTTTTCGAGGTGTATCTGATGGGCGACCAGCGCTACGAGCCGTTCCTGGTCACGAATTCGCTCATGGATTCGTTTCGCTACAGCCCCTGAGCGCCTTGCCATCCACGCCTCGCCGGGAGGCGGGACGCAGGAGGTGCTGGGGAAATCCGATCCGCTGATCAGGGACGCGCTGCAGACTATTCTCGAACGCGGCGACTTCATCCGGTCGCTCCCGGACGAGAGTCCCGGCGGGGCGCCGGCTGGCGACGCGCCAGCCCCGATCGAGACCGATCCGGCCATCGTCGCCGAGCTGATCGGGCGCAGCCAGGCCTCCATCGCGACGCGGCCCTTGGCGGGGGGCCCACCCGCCGCCCACCCTCGGGTCTGCCGACATCCGTCGCTCCGTAGTCGACACCCGGCCGTGAACAACTTGATCACTCTACGACGCTTCCAGCGCCGCGGATCGCGGCGTCGCGCAAATCAAGTGCGCGACTACTTTCGCTCCGCGTTCTACGCCACGCCCCCCGGAAGGTCCCCGTTGCGTCTCTTATCGAACGAGAGAGAAGGGCCGGGAGGAACGCCCCCCTTTCCTGTGATGCCCAGTAGGTGACCTCGCGGGCGGCATTACGATGCAGGCGGCACTGACTCCCATGCGCAGCGCTCCGCTTGACGTCGAGCATGGCCCGACGCACGCCGCGGAGGCCATCGCGCCGAGCGCCCATTCCGGCCCGCGCCTCAAGCCCGAGGCCCAGCAGTTCGAGGAGATCTATCGCGCGTCGTTCGGCCACGTTTGCCGGTGGGTCCGGGCCCTCGGTGGCCCGGGGGCCGAGCGGGATGACCTCGTGCAGGACGTGTTTCTCATCGTCCACCGTAGGCTGCCCGATTTCGACGGGAAGAACCTTCACGGGTGGCTCTATCAGATCACGCGCCATCGCGTGCGCGATTTCCGGCGGCTTCGGTGGTTCCGGCTCTTCTTGCACAGCAGCCGGGTCGACGACTCGCTCGCGGGGTCCTTCGCGGGCGCGCGGAACCCCGAGGGCGCTCTGGAAGAGAAACAGCGAGCTGCGATCCTCGAGCGACTCCTGTCGAATCTTCCGGAGGCGCAGCGCGCCGCGTTGGTTCTGTTCGAGATCGGCGGCTACAGCGGGGAGGAGATCGCCCGCCTCCAGGGGGTTGCCTTGAATACCGTGTGGGCCCGCATCCACAAGGCTCGTGCGAAGCTCACGGCGGGCATCGCGCGGCTCCAAGGGCAGAGCACCGCAGGGGGCGGTGGACTGTGAAGCGGCTCGTCGACGAGGTCCACAATCCCCGCTCTCCGGAGCATTTCTTGGCGGCGGCCATCCGAGCGACGCCGCGGGCTGACCCGCAGCCGTTCGAAATGCAACGCGTCCTCGCGCGCGTCGGAGGCACGATGCCATCCCGGGCGGTTTTGACCTTGCGATTTTTGGTAGGAACGTCTGCCGTTCTTCTGGCCGTATCGGCGGCCGCGGCCGTTTCGATCCGCGTCTATCGCACGCGCGCTTCGAGCCGTGCAATGGGAGCTCCTGCGATGGGAGCTCCTCCCCCGACGGCTGTGCCGATGCTCGCCGCGCCGATGCTTTTCGTCGCCGCCGCCGCGGCAGCGCCTCCCGAGCCGCCGGCATCGGCGAGTGTGGTGCTTCCCAGTACGAGGGTCACGACCCCGCCGAGAGGAGGCGAAGATCCTACCCCGGTGCTGCAGGCCATCCGGGCCCTGCGCGGAGGTGGAGATGCCGATCGTGCCAGTGCCCTGCTCTCCCAGTATCTAAGGGCCCATCCGCGCGGGGTCCTCTTCGAGGACGCCCTAGTGCTCTCGATCGAAGCAGCCAATGCGCGGTACGATTCCCGCTCCGCGGCGGTTCTGGGTCGTCGTTATCTCGAGCAGTTCCCCGCCGGCCGATACCGCGCGTTCGCTCTGCAAGCCACCCAATCTCCGGCGCGGTGACGTCACTCCGGACGTCGCCAAGAGGGACGGGCCATTCAGGAACACGCCGCTCGCGGCGGTCGCCGCCTTACCAATGTTCACGCTCGCTTGCACAGCATTCGTCGTATCCTTGTTGTCCAGGACGACGTTTGTAGAGCCGTCGGGGAGAGAGATGGCATAGGCCGTGAAATTCAGGTTCGATGCGTCGGCCATCGTTGCCAGTACATTTCCCGTTCCCGCGCTGGCCACGAGGAGCATGCCGTAGAAGATGGGCGCGGCGCCGGTGACCACTCCGTTCACCTCGTCGATCGGGGTGTACATAAAGGGCGAGGCTCCGTCCTGCCCGGCGCCTCCGCCGTGAAAGTTGACTCCACCAGACCCGTTCTCCGCGTTGTCGAAGAGAAAGTCGATCGCCCATAGCGCGGAACCGAAAGCATTACGCACCCCGGGTGCCCCATGGGCGAAGAACGAGTTCGCCTCGGCGAGGCGGAACCCATACTACCTTCGCTTGCACAACCGTGACGGTCCCCGAAACGGAGGGGCCCGACCACGCGGGAGGCCCGCTCTTGCTGACGCTTGCCCACAGCCCCGCATCGCTCGGGCTGCTCGGGCTGGAGGAGTCGGACTCCGCCCCGAAGCCGCCAGCTTCGCCGGGGTTCGTCGCGCCATCGGGAAGACCCGCTTCGCCACCCGGAGCATCGTTCCCAGGTAAGGCGACTGCGGGCACGGACCCGTCCGACGACTCTCTGACGGTCGTACAGGGCGGGCCCCGGGCCTCACTTTCCGAGCGGGAGTTACTCGGGCATCCAGGTCAGGCTCGCCGGGATGTTCGTGTCGTATTGGCCCACGTCGAGGAAGAGGTTCGAAGTGTACATTTCCGCGCACATGCCGCCGTCCGAGACGCATGCTGAGACGCTGCTGGCATTCGGGAAGGTATAGGGTCCGACGGGGGCGGCGGCGTCGCCCGGCATCGTCACGGTGACGCTGGCCAGATAGACGACGGTGGCCGGTTGCTCGAAGGAAGTCGAGCTCCCCGCCTCGATGTCGATCCCAATGCGGCCTTCGTTGGTGACCGTCGAGCCCGTCGTCGTCAACGTGATCGTGGTCCACGACGACGTCAGGGTGGATAGCTGATGGAAACCAGAGACGGCATCGAGCGCGTAGGTCGAGGCGTTCTGCAGCCAGGTTTGGATCTCGCCCCCCGTCGCGTTCGGAGCAATGAATGTGGCGGTGACTGTCGCCCCCGTCATATTGGTCCCGGGCAGGTCGAAGAAGAAGTGCGCTTGATTCCCGCTTCCGCTGAGCGTCGCGCCGAGGACGGCGCAGCCGCCGGCGCCTGCGGCGCCCAATCCCGCGGGGCACTTCTGCATGCCTCCATCGGACGAGTCCGACGCGAAGGAGGCGTCGGAGGCATCCGCGTTCGAGGCGTCGGGCCCACCCGCCTCGCTGGCGGCAGCCTCGGACGACGCGTCGTTCGACGTCATCGAGGCGTCGCCCTGGGGCGTCGAGCTGTCCTTCGGAGGGGTCGAGCTGTCGCTACCGGGCGTCGAGCTGTCGTTACCGGGCGTCGAGCTGTCGTTACCGGGCGTCGAGCTGTCGCCGGTCGTCGCGTCATCCCCGGCCTCAAGGCCGCCGTCATCGTTCGAGCCCGCGCTACCCGCGCCCGAGCTAGACGAGCAACCCGCTGCGTGAATAGAGACCGCCCCGACGACCACAACGCTCGCCACAAGGCGCCAGCTCCGGCCTACCGATGAAGTCACCATTTCGAAATCAGTCCGATTGAGCATTTTTCCCTCCCCACGATTTTATCTGAGCCTTCGTCGCAAAATGGCCGCTCGAGACGATTGAACCGATCCGCGACAACCAAACGTAACGGTTCTCACGCCGAGCGCCAGTGCTTTGTCTGGGGCGAGCTGTTCGGCGATCTCCGGTCCAGCATGAGGACGATCATCGAAGATCAGCTCCGCAAGGACGGCCATGTAAAGCCCTTGAGTCTCGTCTTTTCCGATGAAGGCAAGGTGGCGGTGGAGGAGATCGGCGGAATCGAGGCGTGGTCGATGGTGACGTCGGGTATCAGCCTCACCCGGAATCGGAATGTGGTCGGGCGGCGTCGGCGACTGTGGGCGGTGCTCGTGGGGTTACCGCTTCTCGCCGCTGCGGGCGGTGTCGGTGGGCCACCTCGGTCCGCTGGAAGGGACAGGCCCCACCGCTCGAACCGACCGTTCGAGCTCGGCTCCGACGGAAGAGGCGCCGGAGCGGGGCCATCTCGCCGCCGAGCCGCCGCTCGTCGACCAGGCACGACCCACGGCGCATCCCGTCGCCGACCCCTCGGCCGCCACCCCGGCAGAATAAGAGTCGACTGATTCTTACCTTAGAAGGAAAGCGCCCCCGTCCACTCCAACGTGGCGCCTCGGTTCAGCGGCGCAACGCGGACCGCGGACGTGACCGGTTCGCGCTCTCTCGTTTCGGGCCTCGTGAAGAACACCGCAAGTGCTCCACCGGCGGCAAGAGCGCTCACGCCCGCCGCAATGTCAGCCACGATGAAGCGGGCCTTGAGCGAACTGACGTCGCTCGAAGAACACCCCGGCGAACAGGACGACTCGAGGTCGTGCTGCGTCTGATCCGCCGCGGCTCCGAACCCGACGAATGTCCCGAACGCCGCGACCGCGACGCCGCCCAGCACGTAGGTCAAGACCGGCACCGGCCGCGTGCGCACCGGCGCCGCGGGCGCCTCCGCGCCAGCGCCAGCGAGGTGCAGCGGGGCAGAGGCTGCGGGTTGCGGCGGAGTCCATGTCGCACTGACCACTTGGCTTCGGGCGCGCGCCGCGACGATAACCCTCTTTTCGATCGGGGCAGCGCCCGCCCGCTCGAAGACGAAGGTGTGCAGCCCCGGGTTGATCTCGATCGGCTTGCCGTCGAGCTGCTTCGTGAGTGCCGTCCCGTCCATCGACACGGTGACTTCAAAGACGCTGTCGTCGCCGAGCTTCGCCTCGAGCACGACGGACGGGATGCTCTCGACCACCTGGTTCAGCCACGAGGTGCAGTCGCTCTGGATGATGCCTGGGCACACGGTGGCCGCGCACTTCCAGAGCGAAGCCCGCGCGCCGAGCAGGTCGTCGCTCTTGCGGTACTCCTGAGCGCGGACGTACGCGTCCACGCACTCCTTCCTCCCATCCGGCGTCGTCTCCGACCAGGAGTCGAAGCTCACGGTAAGCGGCAGGGCCCAAGCGGCCACGGCAATCAGTTTGACGATGGTCCCGGCGCGGCGACGGGTGTGCATGCGATCCCCCCTCAGCCTCGACGGAGGCTGTCTCAAATCCTACCAGTTACCAAAAATACTGCACGATACTTGGCCCGTCAACGCAGCATCCTCGCCCTCGGACGCTTTTGCCCCTTCGTCTCTCTCGACTTCTCGCAATGCGTGCGGGACACGAGCCCTTGGCTGCGCTCGTTGACGCACACGTCTGGGTCATGGCACCAGCGACGCGGCACTCGATCCCGACTGACGGGGGGCGTATACTTTGATCCTTTGCTAGAAGCGCGGTTGGAGAAGACAAGCGGGCACGAGGTGGCGCCCGACGATCTTAGGAAGAAATACCACGTCATCGCCAAGCTCGGCGAGGGTGGAATGGCGCTCGTCCATCTCGCAGTCGTCGGCGGGGTCGCAGGCGTCCGGAAGCTCGCTGTCCTCAAGTCCATACGCCCCCAGCTCGTCACCGACCCGCAAGTCCGAGAGATGTTTCTCGCCGAGGCGCGGCTCGCGGCCACCCTCAACCACCCGAACATCGTTCAGACGTTCGAGGTCGTCGTCCTCCGGGGTCGGCCGGTCATCGTCATGGAGTACATGGACGGCCAGCCTCTCTCGAGAATCTTGCGCGATGGCCGCCGCGCCCAGGTGCCGTTGTCCCTTCAGCTCCTCGTCATCCGCGAAACATTGACGGGCCTCGAGTACGTCCACAGCGCCACGGACCTCGACGGCTCTCCGCTCCATCTCGTGCACCGCGACGTGTCTCCCCAAAACATCTTCGTCGCCTACGATGGCAATACGAAGCTCCTCGACTTCGGAATCGCCAAGAAGCTCGGTTCGGCGGGCGACACCGAGACGGGTGTCATCAAGGGCAAGATCCGCTACATGTCTCCGGAACAGCTCACCGGGGAGCCCCTCGACGGGCGGGCCGACCTCTTCTCGGTGGGCGTCATCCTGTGGGAGGCTCTCACCGCTCAGCGCATGTGGGAGGGGCTCAGTGACGTGACGGTCATCCGAAGCCTCGCCGAGGAGCGCATTCCCGCGCCGAGCAGCGTCGCGCAAGGCGTGCCTCCGCTGCTCGAAGCCATCTGCGTCCGCGCCCTCGCCCCGAACTGCGCCGACCGGTACGAGTCCGCGGCGGCCATGCAAGCGGATCTCGACCACGCGATCGCCGAGCTGGAGCTCGGGACCAACAGCCGCGAGGTAGGCAAGTTCGTCGCCGAGGCGTTTCGCGAGTTGCGCACGACGACCAAGAAGGTCATCGAAGACCAACTGAAAGACGAAAGCGCCGCGGCGGTAAACCTCGTGGTCGACGACGACGGCGAATTGCTGGTCGCCGAGGACGGTGTGTCCGCCGTGGATTTCCTGTCGCTGACTGGGCCCGTGCAGTCGAGATCGCAGCCGGTTCGTCGCCCTCAAACGGCTCGGATCGGGTTCGCGATGGGCGGTTCCGCGGTAGTCGCGGCAGGTCTCGGCTGGCTTCTGCACTCCCATCCGGCCGCACGAGGGGCCATGCCGCCCGCCATGGCGTCCTCAGCGGAGAGCGCGGTCTCGCGCTCGGTCGTCCTGGACGCGGGTCCCGAGACGAACCCCGGCGCGGACGCCCTTGCCGCTCACGCCGCTGCGTCCGCGCCGAGCGCTCTCTCGAACCCGACGGCGCGCGAGGGCGGTCACGACGCACCGGGCCACAAGCAGCACGGGGCGAGCGCGTCCCCGACGCCGGTCGGCGGTTCGGCGGCCGTGCGCGCCGCCGCAAATGCCCCTGCGCCGGCGTCCGCGTCGTGCGATCCCCCCTTCTATTTCGACGATAAGGGGATAAAGCACGTGAAACCAGAATGTCTTTAAATTAAGTTGCCGGCGGGGGTCCAGGGCAAGAGCGCAGGCAAGAGGCCGCAACCAGGGGAGGCGCGGGCGCCGAGGCGCCGAGGAACGATGACCAGCACCCACATTCCCGACGCCTCCAAAAGCTTGTACTCTGCTCCTTGCGCTCGAGCTTTCCGCCCGAGCGAGTCGCTGAATCGAAACCCATGCATCTTGCACCGCGATCTCTGATCCTTCCAGACGGAGGCTCTATCTGATGCGGCCGCATCGTACGATGCCGGCGTGCACCCAACGTCCGCGGAAGAGCAGCAGCGGCCTCGGTCGGCGCCAGGGCGATTCACGGATCGGCCTTGTCATTATCGCCGCTGTCGTCATTGGTTCCGGCGGCTGGTTCGCCTGCGGCTGGAATATCGACTACCTCGACTCCGCCAACGGCGCGATCGACGGAGCCTTGGTCAATCCGCCGGATGGGCTGATGGAGGCGGAGTCGGACGCAGGTCCCCCTCCGGTCGACGCTGGCGCGGATGGCACGGCAGACGGAGCCGCGCCGCCGCCGGCCGAGGCCGGTCGCGATGCGAACGCCGAGCACCAAGGTGTGCCGCCGCCTGACGACGCGGCGTGCGACCCGACGGCGTCCACGGGCGGAACCAACTACATCGTCAATCCAGGTTTCGAAGATCCGATGGACGCCGGCGGCGGATGGTTCGCCAACTTCGGTGGAACATTCGTCGTCTCCTCCACGCATGCCCACTGCGGAACGAACAGCGGCGAGATCACGGTACGCACCGCATACTACAACGGCCTGGGCACCGATCTGCCCAGCACCGCGGGCACGTATGCGATCAGCATGTGGGTCATGCAGGACGGAACATCCTCCTACCAAGTCGCGCCTGCCGGCGTGGCCTACTGCGGCGATGCGGGCGCCGCGTCGTTTGTGAACATCGCGTTCGCTACACTGCAGCCGAACGTCTGGACGTACGTCAACGGCGCGCTGAAGGTCCCGAGCGACTGCACAACGCTTGTCCTCGCCATCGGCGGTGCTCTGGCCGAGCAGGGGGACACGGTCACCCCCAACATCTACGTGGATGACGTCTACGCGGTGCGGTGAGCAGCGGACGCTCCGACCGAGGGCAAACCTAGTTCGTCTTCGTCAGCAAACCAAGCCTCCATGGAAGAAGGTTGTAGCTTTCCGAAGCCGACGGGTCCTTGCCCTGGTAGACATAGCGGAGGTCGCAGGTATCGATCTCAAGCGTCTCGTCGTATCCGTCGCGAAGCATCTCGCCGTGGCTGATGTCGACGGTCCATGGCGTACCGGTGAAGGTCACGTTTGCGGCAGACGCGAAGGGCGTCGCGTATTCGGACTGCAACGACGTCCAAGCACCGTCGAGGGTGTCGGCTGTCCACGATCGGAAGTACCGCCTCCCTGCCGAGCTCGAGTCGAAGGCCTCGACGAGCAAGAGGTACTCGCCGGTCCCTTTCATTTTGTACACGTTGGAGGCCTCGAACAGCCGGCTGGGGGTCGAGTCCTCCATGGCGATGATCGGGGTGTCGAAGCCAGCCGGAAAGTCGCCGATTGCGGTCTGGCTGCGATAGAGGTGTCCGTTGTCGTCCGAGAAGAAGAGATAACAATTCGCGGTGTCGCAGATAATCCAGAAGTCGATCCAGCCGAGGCTCCCGCCGTTTTGCATGACGATTGCCGGCTCGCTGGCGAAGAAGTTCGCCGGCGCCGTCCACGTCGAGGGCTGCGTGGGATCGGCGGATGTCGAATAGGTGGGCGGCCCCGACTGGTAGACGAGGTACCACAGCTTCTGTGGCGTGAAGTAGAAGAGCTGTGGCGCCGCGTGGTATCCCCCGAACCCAGGCGTCTGGTCCATGTGGTATTGGGGAGCCGTGGACGCCTGAGACCAATCGGTGAAGTTCAGGTAGGCCATGTTGTAGTTGCCGCCCGAGCCCACCGTGCTCGCGTAGATGTTCCAGAGACCGTTGAAGAAGACGACCGTCGGGTCCTTGATCGCGACGAGGTCGTGCGTCGCGTCCGACATGGGGCTGATGATCGGACCTGTCGCCGACCACTCGAAGGTGGTCGGCACGCCGCAACCCTTTGCCGAGGCGTCTGTCGCCGACGCGTCGGCGTTCGAGGGCGCACCTGAATCGGCGCCCGTCCCCGACTCCGAACTCGCGCTCGCATCGAGAGACGAGCGCCCCGCATCCGCCCCGGAATCGAGACCCGCGTCGGGGCCGCGATCGGAGCTTCCACCGTCCAGTTTACGGGTGGAAATCGAAGAGCAGCCTTGGATCGCCAGCGCGACCAGCGTGCCCACCGTTGCATGTCGCAGCGCCTGCCGAAAGCATAATCTGCCCAACCGATACAGTGTACTCTTGACTACGCTCGTGAGCAACGTCCCTCCCCCCCAAGAGCCCGGTCAATCTCGTCGACCGCTGCTAAATACAGCCCGGCCCGCGCGGGCCGGACCCGGGCGCCGGCGCTAACTCGCCGACCCTCACTGCGCGATTCGCAGCATCACCACCCCGTGGTTCGGGACGCTCGCCGCCGTGTAACTACCATTGAACGTCCCCAGCTCCGCGTGCTGCCAGAGGTCGCGCACGGAAGCGGCCCCGCTCGAAAGGCCAATCTCGCCGAAGGTCACGGAGATGGACGCCGCGGCTGCGTTGCGGTTGAGCAAGGCAACGGCGCGAGCGTTGCTGCCGCTCAGCGTCTTGGACCAGACTTCCAGGCCGCTCTGCGGGGTTGCGACGAGCCTCGCCTGCTTTCCAAGCGGGTCTTGATCGACGGCGATGATTTCGGTGTTCGTCAGGATCGTCTGCACGGCGGACGGCATCGACCGGAGGTCATTCCCCGCGAGGAGCGGCGCGGCCAACATGGCCCACACGCTGAAGTGGGGTTTGCTCTCGTCGACGCTCAGGCTGCCGTTGCCCACTTCGAGCATATCCGGGTCGTTCCAGTGTCCGGCGCTTGCCGTCTGCCACCCTGACGTCGGCTCCGTCGTTACCGGCGGCGCCATCCTCACGCGCGTCGACAGCGGCCGTCGCATCTGCCAGCGCATCGACGACTCCCCCCCGAGCCCGCGTGGGGCGCGGCACTCGTCGTGTCCCCTCCGGCGCTGCCCGTCGAGACGCCGCTCGAGGACATCGGGCGCCATCCATTCCCGATCCGGCAGTGCCTTGACTCCTGTCGGAGGATGAGCAGGCGACGAGGCAGCAGCTCAGCGCGAGGGACCCCACCGCCCTCCCCACCGCCCCCATGCGCGCAACGTCACGACGCCTGAGCAACCGAGTGAAGTCTCCCATGGTGGTTGCTTCTCCTACCGCCCGTAACGGGCGGCGACGACGTTCGCCTGGACGGCGTCGTCACTCGCGTCGACCGGGGCTCGAAGAGTCACGCTCCTCGGAGCCCGCGTCGGAGGCCGAGGTCCCCGTCGAGCGCCGGCATCCCGAAGTCGTCGCCGCTGACGGCGGACGTCCCGACGTGTCCTCCACAAGCTATCCAGGGCGCGCAAGGGAATATGGGGGGTACGACCCACGCAAGCCATGACTGACGCCGTTCAAGGGACCAACCACCTTTCCGCCGGATTGATGGGGCGGAGTGTCGCGCATCTTGCGACGAACTCCCCATCGCGGACGAGCTCTTCACGACAAGGTTCCGGTGGATCCACCCCTTTCTCCAGCAGCCGTGGCCATCGTTGCCAGGATCCCCCCTTTGCGAGCGGAGCGCTTCCTACAGTCATGATGCGCAAGCACATGGTCTTCGGTCTCGCCGCTATCGCGGCGCTCGACGGGGCCAGCTCGGTGGGCTGTTCGTCGAACCCGACCTCGTCGGGGTCGGGGCTGCACAACGCCGGCGGGAGCAGTGACGCGAGCAGCGGCTCGTCCGACACCCCGACCACTTCGTCGTCGTCCGGTGGGCAGCCCGGCTCCGCCAGTGGAATGACGTCGTCGAGTGGCGCGAGCTCGAGCTCGGGGATGACCAGCGCGTCGGGCACCGCGGGCACGTCGGGGGATTCGGGCAGCTCTCAGGATTGCAAGGCGAACTGCACGGGGAAGACGTGCGGCGACGACGGTTGCGGCGGCACCTGTGGCGGCTGCCCGCCCTCGCAGCTGTGCGGAATGGCGCAGACGTGCGTGGCGTCTCCGAGCACGACCACCATCGTGGTGGACGCCAACTCGCAACGGACGGCGATCTCCCGCGGGATCTACGGCGTCGCGCTCGACAACGACGACTCGATGCAGGTCGCTGCCCTCAACCGGTGGGGGGGCGACGCGACGAGTTCGTACAATTGGAAGAACGACCTCTCCAACTCGGGGCATGACTGGAACTGCGCCAACTACAAGAGCCGGTTCAAGCCACCCGTGCCGGACGCCATGTACACGAATAGTTCGGATCAATTCGTCCACTACAACATCACCAAGAGCGCCGATACCCTGATGACGATCCCCATCACCGGGTGGGTGGCGAGCATGGCGACGCCGAATCCCGGGAACCCCAACTGCGCCGGAGGAACCGCGATCAGCAGCTGCTGCGCCACGCTCGGGACCTCGGAGGAGGAGCTCGTGGACAAGGGGTCCTCGGTGCTCGACACGTCCTTCATGGGGTCGTGGGTGCAGCACCTCGTCTCGACGTTCGGAAGCGCCGCAAACGGCGGCGTTCGCTACTACCAGCTCGATAACGAGCCGGACAACTGGCAGTCATTGCGCACCGACGTCTACCCGACGCTCTACCCGCCGGGCACGTCGTGCGAGCCGTTCTACACCACGAACAGCTCCATCGGCGTCAGCCTCAATCAGGACTTCATCAATCGGACGATTGCGTACGCCAAGGCCATCAAGGCTGCGGACCCGACGGCGTCCGTCCTCTTCATGTCGACCGAGAACCCCGAAGACCTCGTGGCATTGCCCAATGTGGAGTGCGGCAGCCCCGCGGGACCGTACAGCATTGGCAGCTCGCTCACCTCCGCAATCCTGAAGCTTGCCGCCGCCAACGATGCGAATAACCACCAACGGATCCTCGACTGCGTCGACGTGCACTATCCGCTTCCCGGCAAGGGCCTCGGCGACACGAAAGCGTTATGGGATTCGACGAGCACGTCCACGGTTCCCCACGTGCAAGGCTGGATCAACTCCGCTTACCCAGGCACCGGCATCTGCATCAGCGAGTACGGCGTTCGAAACGACGGCACCAACGGCGGGACACCCGACGCCACGACCGGCGCGCAGGAAGCGGACGTCCTCGGCATGTACGGGCGCCTAGGGTTCCGCGTCGCTGCGTACTGGGCGACGCTCGTGAACGGGACGACCCACTTGCCCGTGTACAACGCCATGGCGATGTACCGGAACTACGACGGCAAGGGCGGACAGTTCGGGCCCTACTCGATCGGCGCCGCGAGTCCCAACGCGGGGGTCAACGTCTATGCCTCCTCGGACTCCTCGACGGCGCCGACGAAGGCTTGGGTGATGCTCGTCAACGTGAGCGGCACCGCGCAGTCGAACCTCACCATCGCGGTCGACAACTTTACCCCCGCCGGGTCCGCGCAGGTCTATCGCTCCGTCGCAGGTGCCGCTCCCGCGCCCGACACTGCCGCGACGATCACCGCCGCGCGTATCACGGGTTTCTCCCTTGCGGCAAACTCGATCGCGTTGCTGGTGCTGACGAAGTAGGGGGCGAGGTGCACAGGAGGCTTGCTCGAGCGCAGATAGTCGCTCACCCATCATGGGGCTCTCCCAGGGACCTACGATCCGACAAGCTACACGGGCACGATTCTCCGTCGGCGAGAACGATCTCGCCACGCTGGACGGATGAGGACCATGGCGCCGGCCCTTCCAAGGCGACTCGTTGAGGGCATTGGAATCGACCCGGCCGCGTGCAATTTCGAGCTTTTTTTGTGCTGGGCGCTACCTTTTGTACGTGCGTACCGCCCTGGGAGTTCTCTGCGCCGCGGCGCTCGCAGTGGTGTTCGGCGCGTGCGCCGCGCTCTCTGGACTGGATACGTACACCTTCGGCGGTTGCCCGCAGGATTGCGAGGGACTGGCCGCGGACGCGGCAATCGGCACCGGTGATGCCACGGTTGCGGATGCCGAGACCACCCAAGGTACTGGTGACGGCGGAAGTGGAGAGTGGGACGGCGTAACCAAGGTAATGGACGCGCAGTCGGATGTGGCGGCATCGGACGCAGAGACGGACGCAGAGACGGACGCAGAGACGGACGCGGAGACTGACGCGGAGACTGACGCGGACTCGGAAGTAGGGCGGGAGGCGGGAGTTGATACGAGCGACGGAGGTGACCTCGGCCTCGGTCTCGTCGCCTTCTACCGGTTCGACGAAACAGGCGGCACGTCCGCTGCGGACTCCTCGGGCAACAATCGGACGGCCACCCTCGTGGGGGGCGCCACCTTCTCCACTGGTCTGCAAAACAACGCAGTAACCATGAATGGCAGCAATGAGTACGTCAGCTTGCCTGACGGGATCGTAAGCGGCCTGATGTCGTTCTCGATCTGCGCGTGGGTCAACCTGAGCGCCGGCACCGCGTGGTCGCGCATCTTCGATTTTGGAACGGGAACGACCGCGTACATGTTCTTCACGCCAAACAGCGGCGTTGGGGATCGCTTCGGTATCACGATTGGTGGGACCGGGAAGGAGCAACAAATGAAGGCGCCCGCTCTGGCAACGGGAAGCTGGCAGCAGGTCGCGGTGACGCTGGCGGCGAACACTGGAACCCTGTACGTCAACGGGGCTCAGGTCGCGCAGAACACCAGCATGACCCTGAATCCGGCGAACCTGGGGTCCACCACGCAAACCTGGCTTGGGCGTTCGCAGTTCGCGGGCGATCCGTACCTGAACGGGCAGATTGACAACTTGCGTATCTACGACCGCGCGTTGACCGCTGCAGAGGTCCAAACTCTGTACGCCGGTCGTCTTTGAGCGGCTGCTTGCCGGCCAATTCAGCGGCCCTTCCCGCCGGGTGCGGTGGGAAACCGATAACTGAGCCGAAATTCGGGTCGGACGCCACCTAGCACGGAGACAGGGCGGCACGGTTACGCCCGCTGCATCCACCGGCCACAAGCGGGGCGAAGATGGCGGCGGCAAGCGCAAGCGCAAGCGCAAGCGCAAGCCGCAAGCACAGAGGGCCCGAAGCGAACCATCGCGAAGCTCGGAAGGGTCGCCCGGGCTGGCGAAATGCGTCTCGCCGACGATCTCGGCAAGGTCTCGCCGGAAGCGCCCCTTCCTCCTTCGTGGCCGCGATCGATCCCGCGCCGGGATCCGGCGAAGGTCGTACGTCGAGGGCGTGCAGCATGGTGGTGACCACGTTTGCGAGGCGGATGACGCTTCTCCCCGCGCTGCTCGCGTCAGCCTCTGCGAAGGCAGCAACCTATTACACTGCGCGCAGGCCGCACCAACAGACGGAGACAAGGACATGAACCGAGCTCCGATGAGCGCGCGTTGGCTTCTGACGCTGTTCGCGGCGACGTCGACCCTCTGCGCATGCGCCGGCGGCGGGCCGTCGGACTATGTTCCCGATGCCGCCGAGGGGCAGGACGAGTCGGATCCTGGGGCGGGCGGAAGCTCGGGGTCGAGCGGCAACGGCGGGTCCGGCGCTAGCTCCGGAAGCGCAAGCTCAGGCAGCAGCTCAGGCGGCGAAAGCTCGGGTAGCAGCTCGGGAAGCTCAAGCTCCGGCAGCAGCTCGGGCGTGACCAGCTCCGGCAGCAGCTCGACCGGCTCGAGTTCGGGCGGACAGCCGGATTCTGGGGGAACAGCGGTCACCGGGCCTTGCGACATCTACGCGGCCGGCGGCACCCCGTGCGTCGCGGCGCACAGCACGGTGCGAGCTCTTTACGGCGCCTACAGCGGTAGTCTCTACCAGGTACGGCGCGCCTCGGACAAGACGACCAAGGATATCGGAGTGCTGACCTCCGCGGGATTCGCAGACTCGGCAGCGCAGGATGCGTTCTGCGCAGGCACGACATGCACCATTTCGGTCATTTATGACCAATCCATGAAAGGCAACCACCTCCGAAGCGCGCCCGCGGGCGGGGCCAAGAAGACACCGGACAGTGAAGCGAACGCGAGCGCTCTCAAGCTGACCATCAGTGGCCATACCGTTTATGGGGTCCACATTCCGGCCGGCACCGGCTACCGAAACGACACGACCTCCGGCGTCGCGAGCGGCGACCAGCCCGAGACGGAGTACATGGTGACGAGCGGCACCTACTACAATGGGGGCTGCTGCTTCGACTATGGCAACGCCGAGACCAACAACAACGACGACGGCGCCGGCACTATGGAAGCCGTTTATTTCGGAAATTCCACCGGATGGGGCAAGGGGGCTGGCAGCGGTCCGTGGGTCATGGCGGACCTCGAGAACGGGCTCTTTGGCGGGCAAAGCACCGCTGCCAACCTCACCAACACCCCCCTTACTTCCGCTTACGTCACGGCAATGGTCAAGGGCCGATCGGGGACCTTTGGGCTCAAGGGCGGCAATGCGCAGTCCGGCAGCCTGACGACCATGTACGACGGAGCGCGTCCGGGAGGCTACAACCCCATGAAGAAACAGGGTGCCATCATCTTGGGGATCGGCGGGGATAACAGTAACAGTGCTCAGGGCAACTTCTTCGAAGGGATAATGACGTCCGGCAACGCGTCGGATGCGACCGATGATGCCGTCCAGGCCAACATCGTCAATGCGGGCTACGGACACTGAAAGCCTGCGCCGCGAAGAATGCTCGCTGAGTCGGCGCTTCTGAGGCGCGCCGGACAGCAGCGCGGCCGTCTACCACCGGCCCTATGACCCTCACGGGTGATCGTGGGCTTCGCGTCGGAGGGCCTGCACGTCGGGGTCTTCGTCTCCCTCCGGGTCGAGCGCCTTCGCTTCGTTCAGCTCGATGATGCAGACTTGCCAATGCTGCGCCTGGCACGCGTCGCGAGCGAACCACGACCGCGCTGGGCGAGACGGCCGACGCATCCGGCCGGGGCACGACCGCCGTGGCTCGAAGGGGTCGCACGTGCGGGCGTTCCATCGCGCTGGCGGGCCTTTGCAAAGGGTCCAACGTTTAAGACGACTTCAGGCACACCGACGGGTTCGACCCCACCTTGAGGCATTGCCACCCGGTGGTTGGGCAGGCACCCGCATTCGCCTCGCCCGCCTGGCAATTGATCTGCGTGCAATACGGGAGCTGTGGCGCCCCGCAGATGGGCGAGCCTGCAGCGCAATCCGTTGCGGTGGAGCATGTCTTGCCGAACGACGACGGCACTGCGCCGCCATCGCTCGCGCCCCCTTCGGTCGAACCGCCCTCGCCGGCTCCTCCTTCGCCCGATGCGTCGGCCGTCGCGACCGGACCGGGGAAGCACGAGTCGAAGCGCACCACCTGCCCCGGGTCGCACGGATCGCTGGCCCAGCAGCCACCGGCGCCGGACCCCAGACCAAGGATGATCGCGCTCACTACCGTGCGCGCGGCAGCGTTACAAATCGACTTACGCTTCATCGCGATAGGCCCCATGCGTTCACGGCGGGAGAACCTCGCCCTTGCTGATTCGTGCGACCACGCGCACGGTGTCGTTGACGTCGCTGGCCGCCATGTACGCCACGCCTCCCCGGTCCGAAGCCACGACACGAAGCGCGGCGCTCGGCGTCGACACCTTGTGCGGCGGACGCTCTCCGCCGCGAATCTTGCGGTCGATCCAGTAGCGTTCCACGCGATCCGGATCGAGGCCGAGAATCGCCGCGTCGAAGGCCTGACGGAGCGGATGGTCCTCCGGCAGGTTCACCGGAACGGCGTGCGTGCCATCCGGCCACTCCGTCCGGTTGGTCTGAAAGAGGGGGCGCAGATCTTCGCGGGTGAGCGCCTTGGCGGGGTTCCCCTTGTGGACCACCACGACAAGCATGGCCCCGTCGTCCGCCCGCGTGCTCGCCGGCCACGCGAAGACGGTCGACACGATCGTCAGAAAGACCGTGGCCACGAGCGCAAAGCGCAGTCCGGACGGTCGCATCAGAACACCACGACCAGGCGGGCGACCGCGTCGGTGAAGTTGCCCTTGGCGATGTCCAGGCCCGGGTAGTTCCCCGGCTGCTTGCGAAAGTCGAATTCCAGCGCGCGCAACACCTGCATCTTGAGCATCACCGACGGATTGAACCGGACGTTGAGGCCGACGGACGGCCCGAGACCGGTGTCCCCGGTGGTGAACGGACCGTGGATCGTGTCGAAGACGAGATACGGCTCGAGGCCCAGGAAAGGCAGCTGGTGCGCGACGAGGACATACGCGCTCGTGTAGATCGAGTTGGGCTGGAACGCCCCCGCCGCGTCGAGCGGGTTCGCGAGATCGTGGAACCCCGGATCGAAGTCCACTTTGCGTATGGCCGCTTCCGCCCGGATTCGCGTCCGGCCGACGTCGATCGAGACGTCCAGCCCGCCGATCCATTCGCGGTATTTCCAGTTCGCCTTGCTCGTGATCGTCAGCGGCGCCAGGCTCGTCGCATCGATCTCGAGATCTTGAGTGCGTCCGGTATAGCCGGAAGCCCCGAATTTCAAGGTGAGATCGCCTTTCTCGTCGTTGGCGTAGATCCGCGCGCCAAACCCCCGGTCGTCGTTGAACGCGAAGTTCGAGAGCTCCTGGCGCCCGTTGGTGAGCGTGGCCATGTACCCGAGCTCCCAATCCCCGGCGAACGCGTTGCCGAACGCCATCAGTCCGGTCTGCCGGATCGGGATGCCCTGATATTGTAGAAGCAATGGCTCTTGGATGGCGATGAGGGTCGGCGTCCCGTGGTCGACGTTCCAGATTCCGAAAGGAGTCAAAAAATTCCCGACTCGAAGCTTGAAAGCGTCGAAGTGCGTCCAGTCGACCTGGGCACGCTCGATGACGATGGTTCCGGTCCACATTTGCGCAGCGAGCGAGCCGGAGTTGGGGTCGAGTTGCTGTGTCGACGTGCGCTTGAATCCGCCTCCCAGCCCGCCGAGCCCTGTGACGAGGCCTTGAGGCGCGTTCGTGAAGCGGATCTCGACCAGCGACCGCCAATCTTTCACCGGCTTGGCGTCGAAGTAAAAGTCGAGGTTGCCGATGACGAACGACGTGGCGTTGGAGGAGTTGAGGAAGTTTGCCGTTGGCGTCGTCGGATCGAGCCAGACCCGCTCGACCCCCACGTCGGTAAAGCCGTAGATCTTGAACTTGTCTTCGATGCCCTCCGCGGGGGCCTGCGCGGCATCCACCTTCGAGTCGAGATCGTCGACGCGCTTGCTGGCCTCTTCGAGCGCCTTCTTCTGCGCGTCGATCTCCGCCTTTTGCGCGGTCATGGCGGCGACCAGAGCGGCGGTGTCGAGGGGGGTCGCTTCCGGCGTCCGCTCGGGTAGTGCAGTCGCCGGCCCCGGGGCCGCGCCCGTCGCGCTTGGTGGAGCGGTCGGTGTAGACGCATCCGCCGGACCTTGGGCGTGGGCCACCCGGGTCGCGATCCCAATGAGCACAGCAAGGCCCGCCGCCGCCGCCCAATGCGGCGGTCTTCGAACGGCAAACCGCACGACCGCACCCGCCATGGATATCTCCCCCGCTGCACGCACCGCCCCGAACCGCAACTACCGACGCACGCTACTCGCCTGAATCGCCGGCGAACAAGACATTGTTGGCGCCTCCAGCGAAGAAGTCGTTCACGTACCTCGCCCGCGCACGTAGGTCACGGGTATCGTTGGCCGTCGACCGTTCGGCCGCCGCGCCGCCGCGCCGCCGCCAGAGGGGGCGGAGACAGCTGCGGGGTGAGAGAGCGACTTCTGCATTCGAGTCAAAGCCAGACGACCAGGGTGGACCCGCGTCGCCGTGGCCGTCAAGCGTGTATCGTGCGTGTATCGCGAAGGACCTTTACGGTCCGGGATGCCGACGAGTCCGTATGAACGAGATGGCGGCTCGCGTCCAATCACGACTCGCAGTAGACCATGTGAAGGGGGACCATGGGATTCGTCGGCAGGCTCTCCATTCGAACGAAATTCGCGTTGCTCGCGGGCATTCCGGTTCTCGGAGCGCTCATTCTCGGCGCGGTCATCGCCCTGCAAGGCCAGAAGCAGGCGGCCGCGGCTGCTGCCCTCGGGTCCATCGAAGATGTGGCGCAGCTGTCCGTTCGGATCAGCGGGCTAATTCACGCTCTCCAGCTCGAACGCGCGCGCATGGGCCTGCATGAAGGATTTGAGGCGCGGGGCACAGACAACTCGAATCGGGCGGACGTCGCTCTCGGCCGAGAGTACGAACAGACCGACGCTGCGCAAGGCCAACTCGAGACGTTTCTCGCCGGCCACGACCTGTCGCGACTGCCCGCCCGCCTCGCCCGAGACCTGGGCGTCGCGCGCGCGCAGGCGACCCCGCGGCGCGCCCTGCAGGCACACCTGCTCCGCGAGCGCGTGCCGATCGAAGACATCCTGAACCTCTACGGCACCACGGACGACGCTCTCGTGAGCGCCACCGCGGCCCTCACGGAACTGAGCGACGATGGCGAGCTCTTGAGGAGCATCTCGTCGCTTGTCGCGCTCTCTCAGTTGACCGAGCGCGCGAGCCGCGAGCACGCGCTTTTGAGCTACGTCTTTGCCGCGCGTGAGTTTCCGCCGGGAGCCTTCAAGACGCTCGTGTCGCTCACCACCGAGGAGGGCGTCTATGCAGACGCATTCCGCGCGAGCGCCAGCGCCGGCCCGGCCGGCCAGTACGATGCGGCGCTGACCTCCGAGGCCGCCTTGCAAGCGCGCTCCATGCGCGAACGGGCGCTGCGCACCATCGATGACAACATCGACATCGACGCGCCCTCCTGGTTTGTCACACGCGGCGAAGCGCTCTCGCAGCTCCAGGAGATCGAGCGCGGTCTCCTGACTCGAATCACCGATGTGGCGACCCGCAAGATGGCGGCGACGCGCGCGTCGGTTCGCCTCGGGCTGTGGCTGTCCGGCGCTGTCGTCCTCGCGTCGGGGCTGCTCGCCTGGATCATCGCGAGCGGGGTCACGCGGGCGATCTCCGACCTCTCGAACGCTGCGTCGCGGGTCCGCGAGACGAAGGACTTCGCGATTCGCGCCGAAAAGACAAGCATTGACGAGCTGGGGACTCTCACCGATGTGTTCAACGAGATGCTCTCCACGATCCAGACGCGCGACGCGTATCTCGAAACCCAGGTCGCCGAACGAACCGACGAGCTGCGTCTTACGGTCGCAGAACTCTGGAGCGAGATGGACCTGGCCGTGAAAATCCAGACGGTGCTTCTCCCCCACGAGCCGCAGCTCTCCGGCTACGACATCGCGGCGACGATGGTGCCGGCCTCGACGGTCGGCGGCGACTACTACGACGTCTTTCGGTTGGGCGACGCCGACTGGATCTTCATCGGTGACGTTTCGGGACACGGCGTGACCGCCGGCATCACGATGATGATCGTCCAGACCGCCGTTCGCGCGGTCATTCAGAGCGCGGCGTCGAGCGAAGAGACGCTTACACCGAAGGATGTCCTCGCCCGGGTCAACGCTGCCGTGCGCAGCAACCTGAAGAAGATCAACGAGGATCAGTACATGACGATCATGGCTTTGCAGCTCGAGGGGGGGCGCGTCTGCTACTCGGGCTTGCATCAAGACATCCTCGTCTATCGGACGGCAACGAGAAGAGTCGAACGGGTCGAAGGGCGGGGGATGTGGTTGGGCCTCATGGACGACATTTCCGGTCTCGTCGAGGACGACGTCCTCCAGCTCGAAGAGGGCGATCTGTTGCTCCTCTATACGGACGGCATCACAGAAGTGAAGGTTGGGGATCATCGGCTCGGAACCGACGGGCTCGCCTTAATACTTCAGCGCCTGGCCAATACGCACGGCATTCCCGCCGTCCTCATCAAGGCCGTCATGGACGAGATTAGCGGCTCGACGTTCGCCGATGACGTCACCATCCTGGCCGCCCGCTACATGCCCGCGAAGCCAACGAGCGCACGATCTATAATAGCAACGGCACCCATTGCGCGATGAAGCGACGAAGTCGGCAGCTCTGGAGGGCGTAGCTCGCTATCGAAATCCTTGATCGAACAGTTACGCTATCTGGAGAAGCGGCCAACGAACCCGGGGGGATCGCCCATGACTCGAGACGCGATATGACGCACGTACTGCTCGAAACCACTCTGCCGCATGCGTGGCAACACATCCGGGCGATCCGAAAGAGCGTCGGCGACGCGTTGGCCGAGGCCGATCCGGGGTTCCGCACGGCCGCCGCGATGGTCGCGTCGGAGCTCGTGGAGAACGCCGTCAAATACGGCGAAGCGGTGCCCGCCGCGCCGGGCATCCATTTCGCTCTTCTCGAGGCAGGCGGGCAGCTTAGAATCGAGGTCTCCAATGGCTGCACGGACGGCGACGGCGTCCACGAGCTCCAGGCGCGCGTGAAAGAGATTGCGCGCGCCCCGGACAAGGCGGCACTCTACATGGCCCGACTCGAGGCGCTTCTGGCGCGACCGGACGAGAGCGGGAAGCTGGGTCTCTACCGCATCGCATTTGAAGGGAAATTCGACCTGCAGTGGAGCTACAGGAATGCCGTCGTCACCATGACCGCCACGAGGGCGGACCGATGACCGATAGGAACCTGAACTTCAAGAACGACGCGCTCACCATTGTGGTCCTCCAATCGGACGATCGGGCCACGATCCGGTGGATGGGAGAGAGCGACGCGCGCAACCCGGGCGAGTTCTTGAATCCGATCTTCAGTCAGCTCGTCAAGGAGCTCCAGGGGCTCCCCATTGCCGTCGATTTTTCGGCGCTCGAGTACATGAATTCCGCCACGGTCTCGCCGCTCATCAAGTGCGTGAAATCGTTCGACGGCGCCGGAAGCGCGGTTCAGGTCATTTTCTCGGACGTCGATTGGCAGCGAACGCACGTTCAATGCATGCGCACCATCGCCAGGACGCTCAAACACGTCACCATCGAAGTAAGACCGGCTCGCAAGGGAGCGTGAGGATGGCGCGTTCGATCGTGAACCGTTGCCGGGTCCGAGTCAGTCGCAGGTCCCCGAACAAGGAACGAACGTGCCGCTGCTGGCCACGACGTTGACGGAGGCGCCGGTGAGGCCCATCGCCGAGGCCGCGACCGTTATCATTCCCGGGCCCGTCGCCTGGACGATCGCAAAGGCCACACCCTCGAAGGCATTGCGCACCTTGCCGCGGAATGACTCCGCTACCATGCTCCCGCTGTCGACCGCGATGAGGGTGCCGGGACCGGTAACCGTGAAAGTCACCGGGGTCGAAGAGCTGGTCACGACCCCGCCCGCGGCGTCCGAAATCGCTGCCTTGATGAACGATACGTCGTTCAAGTCGGTCAGGATCGTCGGCTGATCCGCCGTGAGAACGACCTTGGTCGCCGCGCTTCCGGTGGGCGGTGGTGACGTCTTGGTCGCCCGCCACACATTCTGCCACGAGTAACCCTGGCTCCGTACGGTCCCGAGCTCGTCCATGAGCGCGCCATTGCCTCCCACCGAAGGCCACTGACCATCCGCCTCGCCCAGGTAGTCGGTGCCCGTCCAGATGAACTCTCCCGTGAATGCCGGGGTGGCGGCAATGGTGGTCCAGGTGGCCGTGTCTTCGCCTTTCTCAGTCAGCACACCGGACTTGGTCGGCGCGTTGGCCTCGGCTGTCACCACGGAGTTGACGTCGTAATTGTCGCCCCAGACGTCGAGTAGGGTATTACTGGCTCCGCCGACGTCACCATTCGTGGCCGGGTCCAAGAGGGCCTGGGTGTCGTAGTGGGCTGGATCGAGCTCGTGACTAATGGCGACCATTTCGGTCAGGATGGGAGTTCGTGTTGAGAGCGAGTCGTGGATTTCGTTGCCCATGCTGTAGAGGGCCACGCTGGGGTGGTTGCGGTCGCGCATGATCCATCCGGAAAAGTCGACCTCCCACCATTTGGCCCCCTTGGCGGCCGAAGGCAAAGCGGGCATTCCGGTGGGGCTCGTCGAGGGCTGATTGAAGTAGGCCGAGTAATCCCCGACGTCGGAGTACTTGTGCCCCGTCCAGACGTCGGCAAACTCGTCGAGGACGAGAAACCCCATCTTGTCAGCGAGCTCGAGAAAATCCGGGCTGGGCGGGTCGTGTGCCGTGCGAATGGCGTTCACTCCGATCGCCTTGAGCTGGGCGAGTCGCCGCTGCATGGCGCGCTGAGGAGCGGCCATCCCTAGCCCGTGGTAATCTTGATGGTTGGCGATGCCCTGGAATTTCACGGGTTTGCCGTTCAGGGTCATCCCGCCATTGAAACGCAGGTCCCGGATCCCGAACGGGGTCACGTCGTCGTCCACGGTCGCGCCGGCGACCTGGACGTGGGTCACGAGGCGATACATGTTTGGAGTGGTGAGATCCCACAACTTGGGAGTCGTGACTGGCACGTCGAACGTAAAGCTAGCGGAGGCGCCCGCGGCGATGTTCTGCGCTGCCGTCGTGGCGGGCGCCAGGGTCGCGCCCGTCGGGTCGCTGACGATGCCCTGCACGGTGACGGTCGCGGCCGTCGTGCCGGAGTTGACCACGGAGGTTTGCACCTTGACCGTCGCCGACGCGGCCGTCGGTGCCGGGACCTGGACGAACGTGGCCCACTGATCGACATGCACCGGATCGGTCGCAAGGACGCGGACATGGCGGTAGATTCCAGCGCCCGCGTAAAAACGCTCGGCGGGCTGCACGGTGGTGTCGCAGCGAACGGCGAGCACGTTGTCCGTCGTCCCGAACTGGACCTTGCCCGTCACGTCGTAACGCAAGCTCACATAGCCGTACGGATGGTGGCCGAGATGGGTGCCGTTGATGTAAACGTCACTGTTCTCCATGATGCCGTCGAACTCGACGTAGACCTCCTTGCCCGACAAGGACCGGTCGAGTGTGAAATGTTTTCGATACCAGGCTACCCCCGACGGCGCGTAGCCGCCCCTTCCCGTGGTCGCCGCCGTCGCGGAGAAAGGATTGCTCGGCGGCGAGGCTCCCTCGATAGCCCAGTCGTGCGGGACGCTCAGCGCGCGCCACGACGTGTCTGCGAAAGTCAGCCCAGTCGCCCCGGCTGGGTCACCCACGGCGAACAGCCAGCCGGTGTCGAACGGGAGGATCGTTCGGATTCGGTTAGGTACCGCGACGGTGCCCGAGTCCGTGCCGCTGGTTGCATCGTCGCCGGCGCTCCCATCCCCACCGCCACTCGAGCTCGTCGCGCCGCTTCCCGCGCCGGAGCTCCCGGAGGCACCGCTGCTCGCCGTCCCGCCACTTCCCCCGGATCCGCTCGAGGAAGGCGACGTCATCGAGGCCCCCCCGTCTGGCGAGCCTTGGCTACCGCAAGCGACCGCGAAGAGGGTCGCTGCGCCGACCGTACTGAACGCGCGCAAGGACAACAGTCGGGCCGTCTTCGGGAAGTTCAAATTGTGCCACGCCGGTGAAGGTCTCATTTGGCTGCAGTCGTCCGTCGAGGAGAAGGGGCGGCCCGCGAAGAAATCTTTCCCAAAAGAGCGCTCCGCCCGCGCCGTGGGCCGTGACGCGCCGACGCCGCACCCCAGGTGCGTCGTGCTAGCGTCGCCTCTACCTCTAATGAAGCTCCTCCGCCAGGGCTTTTCGGCGGTCTGCATCGGGGTGGGTTGTGGGCGCGCGCTGGGACTCGGCAGCGACGTGGTCTGGTCGACGGGGTTCGAGACCGGTGATCTGGCGGATTGGAGCGGACCTCCGGGGACCGGTGGCCCACTCGAGTGGGACGCAGGCGGGGCCAGTCCGTCGGTGACCCCAAGCACCGAGCAGGCTCATACCGGGATGTACTCGGTCAAGTTCTCGAGTGTGGCTGGGGCGCAGGGCTCGCCCTATTCGCCCGGCGGGGCTTGCCTCTACAAGTGGAGCGACTTTCCTAATGCCGCCTACTACAGCGCGTGGTATTTCATTCCCACCTTTTACGAGACACTCAGCGGGTGGAGCATCATGAAATTCATGCTGCCAGTCGGCGGGGTGGCGTCGGATGCTGGGGGCGGCGACGCGTCGAGCGCGGCGGCGGGAGCAGAGACGACCGCGCTAGGACGCGCCCTCGGTGCCGTGGAGCTCTTCGACCTCAGTGTGCTCTCCCTACCGAACCAGGTGATGACGCTCGTGCTCTTTGACGCGCGGCACCAGTACCTCGAGTCCCCGCTTCCCGATCCGGTGCCATACCTGCCAATTGGGCGGTGGTTTCAGATCGAGTCCTTCTATCGGAGCGACTCGGGCCCGGACGGAGAGCTCACCGTGTGGCTCGATGGCGTCCCCATCTACGACATCCAGCGCCCGACGTCGGGAGGGACTGCAACTGTCATTTTCGCCTTGTGCAGCCTCGTCAATGATCTTTCCCCGCAGTCGGCCGTGCTCTACGCGGACGACGTAGCCATAAGTTGGACCCGGGTGACTCCTCATGGAATGCTGGTCGTGCCGCCGTGAAGGGCGAAGCGCGCCAGGTGTGTGTGCTGTCCGCGCTGCTGGTCGGAGCATGGGGCTGCACGGTATTTCCTTCGGACGAGTCGACCCCCGACGCGTCGCCCGCCGGCACGTCGTTCCCGAACCACGCCCTTCACTTCGATGGCAAGGCAGATTTCGCGACGAGCGGGACTGCGGGGTTCCCGTCGGGCAGTAGTCCCCAATCGATCTCGCTCTGGGTGCGGTATCCCCAGCCGAGCGGCACGCAAGTGTTCATCGTGCTGCGTCGCGACGAAGTGAGCGGGGTGGAGCTCGGTATCCGTAACGACATCCTTGCGGCGTGGTCGGTCTACAGCGGAAGGACGCTCGTCCAGGCTCCAGCTCTTCCATCTGCCAACGTCTGGCACCACGTCGCCTTCGTGCTCGGCCCTTCCGACGCGGGCTTCCAGGCAGCGCTCTACGTGGACGGGAACCTCAGCGCCGCCGGCGCGGCCGATCCGGACAGCCTGACGCCGATCGCCTGTTGGATTGGTACCTTCGACGGGCTGAGCGAGGTCTATTCGGGCGACATGGACGAGATCCGGATCTGGAACGTCGAGCGCACGGGTGCCGAGATTGTCCAGGAGATGCGGGGCAGCGTGCCCCCGATGGAGCCCGGGCTGGTCGCGTTCTTCGACGGCGATGAGATCGACGGCACCCGACTTCCTGACAAGTCAGGTAGCGGCAACGACGCCACCCTCGGCGGAGGAGACCCCACCCGCATGCCCACGCTCGTCCCCTCCGGCTTGCCAACATCCGTGGCTCCGTGAGCCGCGCCTCCCGTGCGATTGGTAGGAGCCTGGTTGCTGCCCCAGAGGTGGTGTAAGATGGGAGCGGGTTGACTTCGATGCGTAGCGCTCACCTTGAAGTGAAGGCCGGCCGGGTGCGCGCCGCCGACGCAGTCGCGCCGAGCGCGAATTCTGCCGTGTGCCTCAAGCCCGACGCCCTCCAGTTCGAGGAGGTCTACCGATCGTTTTTCGGCCACGTCTGCCGCTGGGTCCGTGCCTTGGGCGGCCCGGAGGCGGAGCGGGACGACTTGGTGCAGGATGTGTTTTTGATTGTGCACCGCAGGCTGCCCGACTTCGACGGGATGAACCTTCACGGGTGGCTGTATCAGATCACGCGCCACCGCGTTCGCGACTTCCGGCGGCTGAGATGGTTCCGCGTCTTCCTTCAAAGTAGCCGCGTCGATGATTCCCTCCCGGATTCCTTCGCGGGCTCGCGAGACCCGGAACGGACCCTCGAGGAGAAAGAGCGAGCAGCGCTCATCGCGCGGCTCCTCTCGAAACTCCCGGAGGCGCAACGCGCGGCGTTCGTGCTCTTCGAGATCGACGGCTACAGCGGAGAGGAGATCGCACGCTTTCAGGGCGTTCCCTTGAACACTGTGTGGGGCCGCATCCACAAGGCTCGGACGAAGCTCTCGGCGGATATTACCCGCCTCCAGTCGAAGAGCAGCGGGGGGAGGACTCCACTGTGAGGCGGGTGGTCGAAGAAGCGCATCCGCCCGACTCCCCGGAGTACATCCTGGCGGCGGCGGTCCGGGCGACTCCGCGCGTCGAGCCCGAGCGGTTCGAAGTGCAGCGAATCCTGGCGCGCGTGAGAAGCGCCGCGCAGCCGAGGAGAGCGGTCACGGTGCGCTTGCTGGTGGCGACAGCGATCGCTCTCTTCGCCGTGGCCGCGGCCGCGGCCGTTTCCGTTCGCGCCCATCGTACGAGCGCTTCGAACCCGGTAACGGCGACCGTTCCCCCGAGGCCGGCGCCCGCGCCCGCCCCACCGCCCGCCACCGCCACGCTTCCCGAGCCGGCGGCGTCATTCGAAGCGCCCGACCCCTCGCCCTCGGCGAGCGTTTCGCTCTCGAGCACCAGGGTCACAGCTTCTCCGAGGACAGGAACTCCTCCGAGGGGAGGAGAAGACCCCACGTTGGTCCTCGCGTCCATCAAGGCCCTGCGCCAGAATGGCGATCCAGCGCGCGCCAGCGCCTTGCTGTCGCAGTATCTGAGGGAGCACCCGCGGGGGGTCCTCTCGGAGGACGCACTGGCGCTTTCAATCGAAGCGGCCAATGCGCTGCACGACTCGCGTTCAGCCGCCATTCTAGGCCGCCAGTATCTTGCGCAGTTTTCCACAGGTCGGTACCGCGCGTTCGCTCTCCAAGCGACCCAGTCTCCCGCGCGGTGACTAGCTCACCCGGCGGAGCGCCACCGCCGCTCGACCAAGATGCGGAATGGTGAATCAACACTCATCCTCCGTCAATCAGGCTTCTCAATGTCGAGCCTCCCTGGCAGACAGGTTCCGCTTCCACGTGAAATGGCTGCTCCACGTGAAATGGCTGCCGGACAGAAGTTTTCACGAAGGACGGGAGACCTCCGCTTCCGTCGCGGAGCCGCCGCGTGGTGTGTGCTGCCGACCGCTCTGGTCGTGGGCATTTTCCCTGGACGGGCGCTCGCCGCCGATTTGGAGCGGGCGCCGGCTTCTATCTCGAACTGTCCTGAGTCCGAGGCGGTGTGGTCAACGGTCGTCAAGCTGGTGCCGGCGGCCGCAACTCAGCTCCTCGCGGCGAGGCCCAAGGTCGACATCGTCGATTTCGGAGAGCGCTACCGGATCCGGGTAAGGAGCGATGGTCGAGTGCTCGAACGCGCGTATTCGGATCCGGCGCGGGGCTGCGACAGGCGCGCGAGATTCGCCGCCGAGTTCATCGTGCTTGCGCTGCTGCCGCCGCAGATGTCGGTGGAGGCGAAGGACGCTGCGGGCCCTGAGCCGAGCGGGTCACCCGGCGAGGCGGGGAAGACGGCCTCGGGTCCTCAAGCGCAGCGTTCCTCCCCGCCGCCGCCACCGCCGCCGGCCGAAGCCGAACGCCCGAGCAAGAACGGTCAAGCCCTTCGCGCTCCCGTCGTCCGGATCGAGGCCTCCGGCGTAGGGGAGGCGTCGCCGCCCGTCCTCGGCGCGCCGGGCATTCTGATGTGGGGCGCGGACCTGCGCGTGCGGATCGGCGCGGGCCGCTTCGGGGGAATGGCCGGCGTCGGGTACCTGCCGAGGGTCGAGTTCGATGCGGGCGACTTCCGCGCCGCCGTCACGCGAGTCCCGGCCATCGCCGGAGTTTGGACGCGCCTTTTCGACGGTCCGTTTCGACTGGATGCGAGCGCCGCGGTGACCGGCGCGTTCGAACGCTACGAAGGGGTCAGCCCTCACTCTCCCTCCGTCGCAACGAGGTTGGCGCCGGGCGTCGAAGCCGGGGTCACGGCCTCGACGCGTGCACTCGGCGGGCTTGGCCCGTTCCTGCGCGCGACCTTCGCCTGGGTGCCGCTGAGCCACGAGGTCATCGCCGTGCCGCAGGGGAACGTGGCGACCACCCCCTCGCTCTGGCTTGGCGCGTCGATCGGAATGTCGTTGGAGTTGTGATTCGGGGTCCATAGCGACGCGGCATGCGGCATTGCCCTGCGCCGTGCCTGTATTCTTGGCCCGCGGGCCGCGCGCAAGCGCGAAAGCAGACCTCATGTGCCCTGTCGGCGCCTCGTCCGCGTCGGTCACGTGCGGCGCATCCCCGTCGGCCTCGGAGTAGACAGGGAAGGTGCGGACGCCGAGGCGCCGGCACGTGCGCATCACGCGGAGCGCGATCTCCCCGCGTTTGGCGACAAGCACCGCGTCGAATGGGCGCTCATCGCGGCACGTCGGGCGGCACGGTGCCGCAGCTCGTGAACGACAGGTTCGTGTCGACGCGGAAGTGCGATCCCGTCGGGTGCCGCTCTGCGTTGAAGATGTCGAGGGCGTAGCTGCTGCCCTTCGTAAGGCCGAGCGAGTCGAGCGACACCGAGCTCGTCGCCGCGGTGTGGATGCCGCCGAGGTCGACCGCCAGCGTGTGATCGATGAAAGCCCACACGTCGTCGTCGCCGACGAAGGTGAAGGTCTCGCCCCCTTTGTACACGAAGCTCAGGTGAACCTCCGTCGTGAAGCCGAAGTTGTGCGGCTTGCCGTCGTCGCCGGTCGCGTTGTTCCCCCAGCCGGCGTTGTCGAGCGGGAAGTACCCCTCGCTGTCGAACGTGTAGACGCCGCCGTTGGGAACGAACGCGAGGTACACGAGAAACGGGAGATTGACGCCAGGCGCGTAGCGGTACCATTGGTCGAAGCCCGCCCGCGTCGTCAGCATTTGGCCGTAAGGGCACGGCGCGTTCACGGTGGGGCCCTCGGCGCAGTTGCCGGCGAAGACGGGCTTGAGGTCGCTGCCGAGCGCCCGCTCGACCAGCCCGGTCGTGGGGCCGTACCCGAGGAACGCGTCGAAGTCGGGGTCGCCCGTGCCGTTGCCATCGGACTTGTCCTTGAAGTCCCGGACCACCGCCGTGACGAGGCTGCAGCCGCCGGTACCGTCGGCGTTCTCGACGACGCCGGCGTCCGTGCCTCCCGTCATGATGGGGGGTCCGAGCGCGTAGCCGCCGAGCTCGGTCGCGACGAAGTTCGCGGGGAGCGCAACGGACCCGTCGCCCGAGGTCGGCGCCGGTCCCCCGGAATCGTCGCGGCCGAACTCGACGCTCCCCGCGTCGGGGCTCGAGAATCCTTCCGAAGCGATTGGCGGTGCGGCCTCACCCTTGCTTGCGCACGCGGCGGCGAGCGCGGCGGCCGCGACGAGCGCCGCGACGGTCGCGTTCGACTTGCAGGGGCCCATCACGCGGTTCACGATAGCGCGCGCGCGGCGGCGTTCCAGCCGCGAGTGCGCCACGACGAGCAGAGGCGGCTGCACGACTCCCGTGAGGATCGCGAGGATGCGGGAGCGCCCACGGGCCCGGCCGCCACGGCCTCACCATCGACGAGGTCGCGCGAGCGCACGAATTCCGGCGCCACATGCGCGCTGCCGCGGGGTTCTGCACGTCGGCTCGTCGGCTCGCCCACGTGGGGGGCAAAGAGCGCTACGACCGCCGCGTGTACCCCGGAACAAGCATCGCGGCAAAGCGCGCCGGCGCACGGATCCCTTGAGCCTCCATCGCCTCGTCCGCCCGTCGAACCAGGTCGCCGCCCATATCTCCGCCCAGCAGGGCACCGAGCGCGCGGCGCGCCGCCGCAGCATGCAGGAGCATCTCGGTCTCCTCGCCCAGCCGGATGGCGACGTGCAGCCACTCGGCTGCCACCTGCTCGTTGCCGCTCACGCCGGCTGCCCCCGCGCGAAGCACCGCCGCGAAGACTGCCGCATAGGGCATTCCCTCGCGATCGAGCTTTCGCGCCAGGCGACGGGCCTCGGCGAGACGCGCCGACCGGAGCTCGGGGACGGCCTCGACCGAGGCGATCGCGCAGCGGCCCCGCAGCTCGGCGGTGAAGACGCGGGTGAGCTGGCCCTTGAGGAGGAAGCTTCGTCCGAGGGCGCGAGCGTCCCGCCCGGTGTGCTCGTACGCCCGCTCGGCGTTGCCGACGTAGAGGTCCGCCTCGGCCTCCGTTCGCATCGCCTGCCAGTGCTGGAGCAGGTATCCACGTTGAGACCAGGAGCCCATCGCCTGGCGCGCGTTGCGGCGCGCCGCCTCCGGGTCGTCCGCCGCGAGGGACAGCACCCTCGCCGGCGATAGCTGCAGGTTCACGGCCGTATACAGGTCGCCACGCTGTTCGGCTTCTCGAGACAGCCGTTCGTAGCGTGCGGCAAGCTCGAGGAGCCGTCCTAGATAGGGCAGAGCGTACACGGCGAACAAGTTGGCGTTGGAGTGCCATCCCCCGCGTTGGGTCGGTAGCTCCGCGTTGGCCCCATCGAGCACCTCTCGCGCCTCCGGCCAGCGCCCGCGCAAGAAGAGGCCGACGCCGCGCGTCCCGTCGAAGAACGCGCGCATCTCGGCGCTGTCGGTCTGATCGACCAGCCTCCGCGCGAGCGCGCGCAGGGCGCGCTCGCGGGCCCGTTCCGGGCCCCCCGCGTTGGCGTACTGCGTAGCGACGAGCAGCGCCGCGCGGATCACGTGCAGTCGCTCGCCGGAGCGCAGGGCCATCGCCAAGTATTGCATCTGGATGCAGGCCCCCATGAGCACGTCGACGACCGCGAAGCCGAGCGCCGCGGCGAACAATGCGTCCAGGCGGAGTCGCTCCAGTCGGGGGAGCTCGTCACCCGGGCGCTCCTTGAAGCGCAGTCCGACGAAGCCCACCCACGCGCGATACACGAGGAGCCACAAGATCGCGCGGAGCGGCGAGCGAGGCGTCCGCAACCCGGCGCTGGCGAGCGTCCGACGCAGCACTTCGGCTCCATCGTCGATGCGACCGCACGTCAGGAGCTGCTCCGCCGCGTTGCGTTCGAACTCGGCCCGCTCTAGGGGCGCCGCGCCCTCGGCGGCTTCGAGGTACACGCCCGCGGCCTCTGCGCCGAAGCCCGCCCACTCGAGCATTTGGCCCAGACGTGCGCGCAGGCGCCGTCGATTAGGCGGCGCGGCCGGCGAGCCCTCGAGCGCCATGCGCTGAAGGCGCACCGCCTGGTCGAAGGCCAGGTTCGACACGGCTCGCTCGGCCGCGTGCTCCGCGTACTGCGCGGCGCGCTCGGTCTCCCCCGCGCCGATGAGGTGCACGGCGAGGGCTTCGGGGTCGGAGTCGGGCATGCGCTCCAGCGCCCGCGCGAGCCGCGCGTGATGCCGCCGGATCGCCGGAGCGCTTAAGAGGGCGACGATCGTCTTCCCGATCCGATCGTGCGTGGGCTCGACGACCTCGCGCCCATCTCGCAGGCCGGGACGAACGAACCGGTGGGCGACGAGCGAGGCGACGACGCCGTCGATTGCGTCGACACCCGCTGCCTCGGCGAGGGTCGCGATCGGGAGCGGTCGGCCTGCGACAGCGATCATCTGGACGACGTCGCGCGCCATGTCGGGCAGCTCGGTCAGCCGCGCGCCCACGAGGTCGTCGAGCGTGATGGGGGACCCGGTGGCGTCCGGCATCCGCCGGGGTAAGCCGCGCGCGAGCTCCTCGAGCAGAAACGGACTCCCTCCCGACTCGTGCGCTACGGCGTCGGCCATTTCTCTCGCGAGCGCGTCCTCGGACCCCAGGAGCCCCAAGGCAAGCTGCGTGGCCTCGCGCGTCGAGAGCGGTCCGACCGACACGCTCCGCAGCTCGGAGTCGGCCGGCCACCGCCGCCAGAGCTCGCTCAGGAACGGTGCCGTCTGCTTGTCCTCGTCTTGGTGCACCAGGACGAGCAAGATCCCGGGCGCGTGCGGTGGGCGCACCAGCTCGAGGAGCAGCGCCACGCTATCCACGTCTCCGCACTCAACGTCGTCGATCGCGACGACCAGCGGTTGTCGCGACGCGAGCGCCGCCAGGAGCGCGCGCAGCGCCTCGAACGCGCGGCGACGCAGGCGCGCGGGATCGGCCGTGGCCCCTTCACGGAGCCGACCTACCGAGGGCACGCGTCGCAAGACAGGGAACAGGCGGGCGAGCGCGTCCATGTCCGCGGGAAGTGCGAGGCCGCGGTCGTCGTCCGAGAGGTGCATCAAGTGACGGCTGAGGGCGTCGATCACCGAGTCGACGGCCTTGTAGGGGACCGTCTCGCGTTCGTAGGCGCGGCCGCGGAGGACGACGGCCTCGGCGCGCTCCGCGAGCCCGTCGAGAAACGCACGCACGAGGGCCGACTTGCCCATGCCGGCGCGCCCGCTCACGTGCACGGTGATCGATCGCCCGGTTCGCGTCGCCTCGAACGCGTCGCGCAGCGCTTGCGCATGGGCCTCGCGCCCGACGAGCTGTTCGTCGCGGCCGGCGGGCGCTTCGCGCCGGCCATTCAACCCGGCCAGGATCCGCGGCCCGTTCGGGCGCCTCGTCGGGTCGCGATCCAGGAGCTTGCGGCACAGCTCGTCCAGGTCCGGAGGGACCCCCGTCGCACGCTCCGAAGGAGGCATGGGATCCACCTTCGTCTTCGCCTCGATGACGTGGCTCGCGCTGCCCTCGAAGGGCGGGAGCCCGACGAGGGCCTCGTAGAGCAGGACGCCGACACTGTACCAGTCGGACGCGAGCGTCGGCGTTTCAGATAGAGCCTGCTCGGGGGCCATGTAGCCCGCCGTTCCCACGAACTGTCCTTGTTCGCGGAGGTTCTCGCCATCGACCGCTGCAAGGTCCGCAGCGACCCCGAAGTCGAGGATGACGACGCGACCCTCGGGGGTGACGAGCACGTTGGACGGCTTGATATCTCTGTGAAGCTTGCCCGCCGTGTGCAGCGCCTGCACGCCCACGACGAGCTGGCCCAGCGCCGATCGCAGCCGGTCGAGATCCACCGCCGGAGCGACAGGACTCGGGTGGCGCAGCACGCTTGACTCCGCCGGCGTGGGCGACGACGAGCGAGAGGCGGGCGGCTCGTCGTTCGTCGCGCGGGGCGCGGGCCCACGCACGTAGCCCAGGAAGTCCGTACCGTCCACGAACTCCATGGAAAAGAAAACGCACTCCTCGGTGGCGACGAGCTCGTAGAGCCGCACGAGATTCGGATGGCGCGTGTCCGCGAGCGTCCGAAACTCCTGCTTGAACAGGAAGAGCGCTGTGGGGCTGAAGTAGAGGAGCTTCTTGAGCGCCACGCGCTGCCGCCGCCGTCGGTCGTACGCCTCGTACACGCGGCCCATCCCGCCGCACGCGACGAGACGGAGGACCTCGTAGCGCTCGGTTCCGCTCCAATCGAGGAGCTCCGGCCGTCCCTCGGCATCGACGCTCGAGCCCTGCAACATCACTGCACCTCCGGTGCGAAGCGCTTACTGTCGACCGCCGCGCTACCTCTCGCCCCAGCGGCCCGGGACGAGGGTCGCGGCGAATCGCCTCGGCACACGGATGCCCTGCGCCTTCATGGCCTCTTCGGCCCGAGCCACGAGCTCCGCCCCTTGCTGGTCGCCGAGGAGCGATCCGAGCTGGTAGCGTCCGGCGGTCGCGTAGCCCGCCATGTGCGCGGCGTCTGCGCGGTCGATCGCAATTTTCAGCGCCTCGATCGCGCCGGGGCGATCGCCCTCGGCGTTGGCCACACCTGCTTTCAAGATGGCCGCGAAGGGGGCGCTCCAACCCATGCCTTCGCCCTCGAGCGCCCGCGCGATGCGCCGTGTCTCCGCGAGGCGCGCGGTACGTGCGGCGGGCTCCGCTTCGAGCGACGCGATAGCGCACCGCCCGCGGAGGAACGCCGTCTGCACGCGCATGTGCTGAACCTTCAAGAGGAGGCTCTTCTTCAGTGCCGGCGTGTCGCGGTCGACTCGCGCGTACGCCTTCGCGCCGTCGCCCACGTAGAGCTCGATCTCACCCTCGCCGAAGAGTCGGTGCCAGTGCTGGAGGAGGTAACGGTCCTTCGGCCAGAGGGCCATGGCCTCCTCCACGTTGCGCCGCGCGCCCTCCGGATCGTCCGCGACGAGCCACACGATCGCGAGCGAGCCGTCGCGGAGCTGCACCGACGTGTATCGGTCGCCGCGCTGGTCGGCGTCCTCGAGGATGGCCGCGTGGCGCTTCGCCAGCTCGCGGTGCTCGCCCAGGAAGTTGAGAGACCAGCAGGCGAAGACATCGACGTCCGTCAGCCAGCCGGCCCTGTGGTCGTGCACCTGCGTTCTTGCGGCGCCCTCGAACATTTCGAACGCCGTCTTCCAGTCCCCTCGCAGGTAGAGCCTCATGCCCAGGCCGCCGTCGGCCGCGTCGAGCGCCACGCTCGTCCCTTCTTCTCGGGCGAGCCGCTTCGCTAAGTCTCCGAGCTTGCGCTCCAGTTTTCCTTCCTTGCCGCCCATGGCCGCGTGCTGCCCCGCCTCCACGAGGGCGGCGCGTAGGAGCTGGAACCGATCGCCGAACCGCAGCGCCAAGAGAAAGCTCCAGGTGGTCATGCACGTGGCGACGATCACGTCCGTGAACTTGAACGCGTATGCGGCCCAATAAACCAGGTCGACGCGCGCCCGCTCGAGGCCCGGGATGGCGTCGGTCGGTCGCGGCTTGAACCCGAAGCCAGACCGCGACGCCAGCGCGAGTCGCACGCGATGCACGATCAGCCAGAAAACCGCGCTCAGCACCGATCGCGGAGCCGAAAGGCCCAAGGCGGCGAGCACGCGGTGCAGTACCGCAGCGCCCTCGATCATTCGTCCGCCGGCGAGGAGCTCCATCGAGGCGGCCCGTTCCAGCTCGGCGCGCTCTAAGGGTTGTGCGCCTTCGGCGGCCTCGAGGTACGCGCGCGCGGCTTCCTCGCCGAGCCCGGCCCATTCGAAGACGATCGCGAGCCGCCTCCGTAGGCGCCGCACCTCTTCAGGCGAGGCCGGCGTGTTGTCGAGCGCCATCCGCAGCAGGCGCGCGGCGTGGTCGAAGGCCAGCTTGGCGATCGCCTGCTCGGCGGCCTGTTCGGCATAGTGAGCGGCGCGCGCTCGATCGCCCGCGGCGAGGAGGTGTCCGGCCACCGCCTCCGCGTCCACTTCCGGCTCGGCCTCGAGCGCAAACGCGAGCTGCGCATGATTCGCGCGCAATTTGTCCGCCGACAGCTGCGCCACGATCGTCTCGCGGAAGCCGTCGTGACTCGTCTCGACGATCTCGCACCCGTGGCGCATGCCCGTGCGCAACAGCCGACGGCCCCGCGCCGCGACGATCGCGTTCTCGATTCCGTCCCCGAGCTCGCAAGCCCGGGCGACGACCGAGACTGGAAGGGGCCTGCCTCCGACGGCCAAGGCTTCGAGCAGCCGTCGAGCGTCCTCCGGGAGGCGCTCGAGACGCTGCGCGACCATCTGGCCGAGGGTGACTGCTTCAAGCGTGACGCCCTCGGGCCGGTTCAGGACATTCGCGTTGTGGCGCACCAGCTCTTCGACGAGAAAAGGGCTTCCGCGAGACTCGCGCGCGGCGGTCCGCGCCGTGCGCTGCGCGAGCGCGTCGGATCGTTCGAGCAGCGCCAGCGCGAGTCGCACCGCGTCCGCGGGCTCGAGCGGGCCCACGCCGATGTCACGCGCTTCGGCGCCCTCGGGCCAGCGACCGCGGAGCTCCTTGAGAAACGCGCTCGCGTTCGCCTCTTCGTCGCGACTGGTCATCACGAAGAGGATCGGCGGCGCCGCGGGGGGCCGAACCAGCTCGAGGAGGAGTGCCGCGCTGTCGGCATCGCCCCACTGCACGTCATCGACATAGATGACGAGAGGCTGCCTGCTGGAGAGCGTACCGAGGAGAGCGCGTAACGCCGAGAAGGCGCGCCGGCGCACGAGGTTCGGATCGGTGACCGCGGTCGCGGCGACGCTGTCGATGCTCGGTACGCGTTTGAGAACGGGGAACACGCGCGCGAGAGCGCCGATGTCCGCGGGCAGTGCGAGCATATCCCCGCATTCCTCGAGGTGAACGAGGCAGCGGCTGAGCGCGTCAATGACGCTGTCGACCGCCTTGTACGGGACCGATTCGCGTTCGTAAGCGCGACCGCGAAGGACGAGCGCTTCGCCGCGCTCGATCAGGCCGTCGAGGAAGTGCTGGACGACGGCGGATTTGCCCATGCCGGAGGCGCCCGACACGTGCAGGGCGACGGCGTGACCCGAGAGCACGTGCTCGAAGCCGTCGCGCAAGGAGGCAAGTTGCCCTTCGCGCCCGACCAGCGTCGTGACGCGCCCGGGATCGATGGCAGGCAACGGCGACGCGAGCGGCCGGAGGCTTCGGTTGGCTCCGAGGCGGTTCAAGATCTCGACCCCGTTGGGCCGCTTCTCAGGGTCGCGATCAAGGAGCGCGCGGCATAGCGAATCGAGCTCGGGCGGAACCCCGTCGACGCACTCGGCAGGCGACGCCGCATCGAGCGTCGTCTTCATCGTCAGGACGTCCATCGCCGGTCCGACGAAGGGGGCACGGCCGACCAGCGCCTCGTAGAGAACGACCCCGACGCTGTACCAATCGGACGCGGGCGTCAGCGCCTCGGCCATCGCCTGCTCGGGCGACATGTAGCGGACAGTCCCCACGACCTCGTCCGCGTCGCCGAAGTTTGCGTCACGCGCGCGCGTGAGCTCGGTCGCCACGCCGAAGTCCAGGATGACGACCCGTCCGTCGTCGGCCACGAGAATGTTCGACGGCTTGATGTCGCGATGCAGCTTGCCGGCGCGGTGGACGGCCATCACGCCCTCGACGAGCTGGCGAAGCGTGCGACGAAGGCGATCGAAATCGGCCGGCGACGGCCTGGGCAGAGGCATGTGCCGAGGCGGAGAGGAGCGCGGCGAGTCCGTCGCTCCGACGCTGAGAGCCACCCCACGTGTAGCGATCGTGTTCAGCACACTCGCCTCCGACAGCGGATCGCGATCCGAGCCTGGCTTCTGGACGTAGGTCAGGAAGTCGGCGCCGTTGACCAGCTCCATGGTGAAGAACACGTCGCCTTCGTCGGCGACGATGAGCTCGTAGAGCCGCACCAGATTCCGATGATGGACATCGGCCAGCGTCCTGAACTCCTGCTTCAGAGCGAAGAGCGCCTCCGGAGTGAAGTTGAGCAGACTCTTGAGTGCCACCGCCTGGCGGCGTTCGCGGTCGAAGACCTCGTAGACGACACCCATGCCGCCCTCGCCCATACGGCGGAGAACGTCGAATCGGCGATTGCCCTTCCATTCGGGCGTTCCGGCCGTTTGGGCTGGGGAACGCGCTGTCAGCGTTCCGGTGTCGTTCGGTAACGTGGTTACGGAGCGCGTAGCGTCAGCGCGCCGTGTGCTCATCGCTACAAATATATATCATCTTCCACGAAAGTCCGGGCGACCCGAGGTTTGCTCGCATTTCCTTCTCCACGGATCGGACGAGTGCGCCGCTGTAGGGGCGCGCCCACCCTTTCACTTCGAGGTCGCTCCCTGCCTCCGCAGAGCGGGGTCGGCGCACACTGGAAAAGAACGGCCATCAAGTGCGACTCGGCGCGCACGACACACGCGACCTGCTTCACTTTCAGGCTCACGCCCGCGCGCAGGCGGAGCGCCGTCTATTTAGGCGGCTCGACCGGGGGGGGAGGCGGAATCGAGTCGTCCGTCACGCACGCGGAGAGGTCGAAGAAGAGAAACTCGAGGGCCTTCTCCTGGGCGGAGAGGTCGCCCTGCTTGCACATGCCGGGCACGTCCCCCAGCGGTGCTCCGCCGGCGTGCAGATCCGTGAAGACCGCCTTGCCGCAGTACTGCCTGCCGCCGAGCTCCCCGGCGTCCGTAAGGAGTCCGCCGATCGGCGTCTCGAAGGACATGTACTTCGTGTCGCTGGTGCTGTTGTCGTAGATCCACCGCTGCGTCGTCATCGTATTCACGGACGACACGCTCGTGCCGACGCCTAGCAGGGGGATCGTCGAGCCGGTCGTCGCGCCCACCGTCTTCAGCCATTGGGCAAACTGCTGACCCTTCGGGAAGCTCGTGTCGATCGTACCGGTGCCGTTGACATTCAAGGCGATTGACGACCCGAGCCACGTCGCGACCGTCTGAAAGTCGGGCGGGCCGTACTGGAACCACGTGTAGTGGAAGTGCGTGGCGAAGACCTTACCGCCCTCGTTCAGCCAGTCATGCATCGCTTGCTTCGCGGGCTTCGTGATGTTAGCTCCGGCGCCACCGAAGCCGCCGGGCGCGTCCGGATCCATCGGGCCGCCCTCGCACGCGAGAAGGACGATGTCGTACGCCTCGAGGGACTGCGTGTTCTGCCAGAGCGGGCAGCTCGTGTTGGTGCAGTTGCCGGCGGTGCCGGTCGACAGGGCCGGACCGTTGAAGCCCCCGACGTTCAAGCCCTGGTAGATGGCCAGCCGGCCGGTGCCACCGGGGGCGGCGTACTCGCTGCTCGCGATGCCCATCCGCGTCATGAAGCATCCGAGGTCGTCTTGCCCGCCGGTGAGGAGGGCCATCTTTGGCATGCTCCCCTCATTCTGATTCGCTGGGAGGCGCGCCTGGCCGGGGCCCGACTCGGGCACCGCCGTCGTCGCGCAGTCTGCCACGTTCGCCACGGTGATGGTGCGGCGCCACTTGCCGACCTGAACGACGAGCGGGACGTTCTTTCCCGTCGGCACGTCCGTCAGCGTGAACGCTCCAGTCTGGTCGGTCAGCGCGACGGCCCGGACCGCGCCGGGGAAGGTCGCCGCCACGTAATTGCCAACGGGCGTGTTGCACGTGTTGCAGGTCTTCGTCCCCGTCTCGATCGCCGGCAGCGCGTTCGGGTTCGGATCGCTCGGAACGAAGACGATCACGTTGTAGAGCGGGTTCTTGCCGGCGGGATCGTAGACGTGGCCGGTAAGCGTCGTGTGCTTACCGTTCTTGCACATGCTCACGTTGCAGCTCAATCCCTGACTGGCGGGGCAGGCCTGCGGGGTGCCCGTACCCGGCGTGGACACGAACCCGCTGGAGCTGTTCCCGCTGCTGCCGCTGTCGTCGCCCCCGAGGGGCGCGACGAGGCCACTATCGTCTCCTACCCTCGCCGGGTCGTCTGCTCCCCCCAGGGCACTGTTGGGCTTGCTGCTACAGCCGCCGGCGACGACGGAGACGAAGGCGACGACGGAGACGACGGTGGCGGCCGCGAGCGCCGGAAGTAGAGGACCGAGGCGCGACATCGCGGATCTCCTTGAACGAGTGAAGGAAGCTGGTGAGCGGGAGCGGGACTGCGGGTCCACCGTACGCGCGAGAGACGTCCACGGGGTGGCACTTTGGCGACGGGCTCCATTGTGGTCTGTAGAGAGCTAGCCGGCTACTCGCGTTCTCCATTAACGTTCGACGCGAGATGGCAAAAGTCAGCCAACGCCAAAAAAGGCGTGCGAGAGCGCCGAGGCAGGAGCGATCGCGCCAGACGGTTGACGCGATCCTCACGGCAGCGACTCGCCTTTTCGTCCAGAAGGGCTACGCCGGTGCGACGACGAATCGCGTCGCGGATGCCGCCGGTGTCAGCGTGGGTTCCGTCTACCAGTACTTCCCGAGCAAGGACGCGATCGCGATCGAGCTGCTGAGGCGCTACCGCGAACGGCTGCTCGCGCGCATCGCCGCCCACGTGGGCGAGATGAACGCGGTCACGTTTCGTGGCGTCGTACGGGCACTCGTCGGCGCGCTGTTGCACGACGACGAGATCGACAACTCGCTCCGCAGCGTCCTCATCGAGCGGGTTATGGTTACGGAAGCGCGCGGTGAGATCGAGGGCTTCGAGGAGCGAATCGAGGGCATCGTCGCGGACGCACTGCGGGGCGCTAAAAACCGCGTTGCCATCAAAGACTACGGGCTCTGCGCATTCATCTTGGTCCGCGCCGTACTCGCCGTGATACACGGCGCCGTCGTCGACAGCCCAAAATATAATACGCCTGCGCTCATCGACGAGGTCACACACCTGATCGTGGCCTACATCGAGCGGAGGCGCCGGACGTGAGCGCGCCCGAGCCTCAGCCTCATGGGATTGACTGGCGAACGCGGTCGACGCACGCGCATGCGCCGACTCGAGCCGTGGACCGGAGCCTCCATCCCTTCGGTTCCTGATGTCCATGGGAACCGATGGCCACGCCCCTCCCCCGACCGGGGGGCCCCTTGCCGGATGCCCGCGATGAAACGATCCGCCGCGAGCTCGCTCTTGCCGCTATCCCCAAGGCGCTCGCGCCTCAAGGGAGCCGCCGGGAACACCTCCGGTAACGGAGGTGCCAGGGAGCGTAGGCGAAACAGGACTTGGCGAGCAGGTCCGGCACACCCCGGCACAATTCGAACGCGCACGACGAAGGCCGCGAGCGAACGTCGTTCTCGGCAAGGCTCTGCCTTCACTGCCCCTTTCACGTAGGAGCGGAACAGTTCACCCAGGGGTGCTGTCTTGAGACGGTTGACCGACGAGGAGATGAGCAGTGATTCGCCATCGCGAGTCTTGGTCGAGCTCGTTCGCGTCGTACCTCCCCTCATGGAGAGCCCCCTGGTGAAGCGTAGAATCTTCGCTCGAGTGATGGGATCGGAACGCGACCGCAGGCTACCGCGTGGCTGCCGCGCGCCCGAGGAGAGGATCAGACCGTTCGCGGCGCTGGTGTTACCCTGCGCCGGCTCGTCGCCGCGCCGGAGACCCGGTCGCTTGCGGGCCGAAGGCGGGATACCGACCGGATGGAAGTTGCGCGAGATGACGACGGCCGACCTCGGCGACCGAACGGGAATCTTGTCGTGCACTGGACGCTTCGATCGCAAGCGCTAATTTAGCGCGTTCTCTGAGAACCCGCCGCGGTGATTCGGTTCTGACGGGCTGCGCGGCGGACGATCGTCCACGGGCGAGGCGCCCCTCCATGGCGCGGCTGGCGGATGCCCCAACGCCGCCGAGGGCGGTCTGCGAGAAGGCGGCGATAGAGCGGAGGAGCGGGTGCGCCCCTTCGCGGCACCCGCGCACGAATACATAGAGGGTGCGGTGTGCGCATCCTGCGGATCGACCGCGGCGTGAATTGGTTGGCTGAGCTTGTTGGCTCCCTCGCAGGTGAAAGTGGGGCTAACGTTGTGAGACTGTGGCCTTGGGTCGCCCCAAGGCACGAGAGATGACGAGTCGAAGCTATTCCGGGCAGAGCGCTTCCTCGCCTTCGGTGGCCTGGAGGGGGACGGCACGCTACGAGATCGTGCGCGTTATCGGCGAGGGCGGCATGGGTGTTGTGTACGAAGCGGTCGACTACGACCGCCGACAACGAGTCGCGCTGAAGTGTTTGTTGAATTTCAGCCCTGACGCCCTCTACCGATTCAAGAACGAGTTTCGGACTCTGGCGGATATCCGCCATCGCAATCTCGTGCGCCTCCACGAGTTCGTCATGACCGACGCCAGTCGCGTCTTCTTCACGATGGAGCTCGTGCGCGGAGTCGACTTTCGGACCTACGTATCCCGTCCCGACTTCCGCGATCAGGACGGCCGGCCCGTCCCGATATCGAGCGCGCCTCCCACCCGAGTCTCTCCACGGCCTCCGATCCTCGCAAGCTCCCCCCCCTCGAACGACCGGCCCGTCCTCGGCGAGTCCCCAGCGGATCCGGAACGGCTGCGAGCCGCACTGCTGGGCCTCGCCGAGGGGATTCATGCGCTGCACAGCGCAGGTAAGCTTCACCGGGACATCAAGCCGTCGAACGTCCTCGTGACCGATGAAGGACGTGTCGTCCTGCTTGATTTCGGCGTCGCGACCGAGCTCTCGATTCCGCTGGAGGAGACGGGCGCGGACGAATTCGTCGGCACCGCGCGATACATGGCGCCGGAGCAGGCCGACACCGGGCCGCCAACGACCGCCAGCGACTGGTACTGCCTCGGCGTCATGCTCTATGAGGCGCTGGTTGGACGGCCGCCGTTCACGGGATCCGCGTTCGAAATCCTGTCGCAGAAGAGTACGCTCGAGCCGCCGCCAACGTCGGCGACAGTGACCGGCGTCCCCGACGATCTCGACATCCTGTGCCGGGCTCTGTTGCAGATCGACCCGGCGCTCCGCCCTTCGGGGGCCGAGATCCTGAGGAGGCTGAAGGAGAAGCGCGGCTTGCGGACGATGATCTCGCTGTCCCCGCCCGCCGACGCGGACGCCTTATTTGTGGGCCGCGAGGCGCAACTTGCACAGCTACGCGACGCGTTGGCGGCCACACGCGCGGGTCGGTCGATCACCATCCGGGTGGGCGGCACGTCGGGCATGGGCAAGTCGGCCCTCGTGCAGCGATTCTTGGACAGCATCGCCGAGGCCGTAGACGCCATCGTCCTCCGCGGACGCGCTTACGAACGCGAATCGGTTCCCTACAAGGCCGTGGACGGCGTGGTCGACGCGCTCAGCCGACATTTGATGCGTCTCTCCGAGACGGAGGCATCCGTCGCTCGATTGCCCGGCATGGGGGCGCTGGCCCGCCTATTCCCGGTGTTGCGGCGCGTTCCCAGCATCGGCGAGGCCGAGGAGGAGCGCCTGGCCGACCCGCGAGAGATTCGGCGCCGTGCGTTTTCCGCCCTGCGCGATCTCCTCACCGCCATCGGTCTACAGCGACCGGTGATCCTCTTCGTCGACGACGTTCAGTGGGGAGACGCCGACAGCGCCGCGCTGCTGATAGAGCTCATGCGCCCGCCCCGGCCCGCGCCGCTTCTTCTGCTCATGACGTACCGCGACAACGAGGCCGAGCGAAGCGACTTTCTGACGGAAATGCGCGCGAACTGGTCCGTCGAGGCCGAGGTGCGCGACATCTCGGTCGGTCCGCTCGACCGGAAAGACTCGAAGCGCCTGGCGCTCGCGCTTCTCTCGAGCGTCGACGAGACGGGGGAGCGGATCGCGGACGCGGCTGTACGCGAGTCTGCCGGAAGTCCATTTCTCGTCGAGGAGCTGATACGCAGCCACTTGGCCGCCGAGCCCGGCGCGGGCACGCTCAGCGTGCTCACGATCGAGCAGATGGTGGAACAGCGCTGTGAGCGAGTGCCGGAGGACGCCCGTAGACTTCTGGAGATTGTCTCGGTAGGCGGCCGTCCGCTTCCCGTCCAGATTGTGGCAGACGCGGCAAGCATTCACGATGGCATCGACGAGATCATCGCGCTCGCCGTGTCGCGACGGTTACTTCGGACCGGGTGGCGTGACGGCCACGAGACCGTCGAGATGAGCCACGACCGGATCCGTGAAGCGATCGTGGCGAAGCTGTCGGCGGTGACGCTGCGCGCCTATCACGCCCGCCTGGCCCACGTCCTCGAGTCGACCGAGGGGGCGGATATTGAAGCTCTTGCCAGGCATCTTCTCGGCGCGGGGGACGGCCCCCGAGCCGCGAGGTACGCCGAGCGGGCCGCCGACCAAGCGGGTGCCAAGCTGGCGTTCGACCAGGCGGTACGACTCTATCGAATGACGCTGGAAATGACGCCGAAGTCATCGTCGGCCGCGCGGAGATTGCATCTCCGGCTCGCGCAGGCTCTGGAGTGGGCTGCCCGAGGTGCCGAGGCGGCCCGCGTCTACCTCCAAGCTGCGGAGGACGCCCCTGCCCTCCAGCGCGTCGAGATCGAGCGGGCGGCGGCGGAGCAGCTCCTCACGTGCGGACGCATCGACGAGGGCGTCGCGGTGCTCGATCGCATTCTCGCATCGGTCAAGATGCGCCGCCCGCGCTCGTCGCTCAGCGCGATCATCTGGCTCTTGCTCTTTCGCTTGTATCTTAGGGTCCGCGGACTGCGCTTCGTCGAACGCGATCCGGACGATGTCGATCGGGTCGCTCGTGCAAGAATCGACATCCTCTATTCGGTCGGGATTGGGTTGAGCTTCGTGGACGCCATCCAAGCCGCGTCGATGCAGGCCCTGCACCTGATCCTCGCTCTGAGGTCGGGCGATCGGTTCCAGGTATTGCGTGCCGCCGCCATCCAGGCCACGACCTCCGCGAGCGCTGGAGCGCTCCCGGGCAGACAGGAACGCGAACTGATGGCCATCGTTCAGCGATTGGCGGACGCGTCAGAAGACTCCGAAGGTCGCGCGTTCCTTCTGGGCACGCTCGGAGTCAGCATGTTTTTGCGTGGCCGATGGCGCCAGGCGCTCGAGAAGCAGGATGTGGCCTATGCTCAGCACCCGAACAATCGCGCGGGTTGGCACGCGAATGGTCAGCTGTTCGCCATCTGGTCCCTCACGTGGTTGGGTCGGCTCGAGCAGTTTCGCGAGCGACAGGCGCGGTTGCTCGTCGACGCCGAGCATCGCGGCGATCTCTACACCACCGTGAATTTGCGTATCGGATACTCAAACCTTGCCTGGTTGGCGATCGACGAGCCTGCAACGGCTCGGCGGCACGTCCGGGAGGCGATGTCGGTCTGGTCGCATCGGGGCTTCCATCTCCAGCACTATCGAGCCATCCTCGCCGATCTGAATATCGATCTCTATTTGGGCGAGGGAGCCGCCGCGTACGAGCGGATCGCACGGGAATGGGGGGCGCTGAAGAAGAGCTATCTACTGCGCGTTCAATACGTGCGCGCGGACGCACGATTCGCCCGCGCCCGCGCAGCCATTGCATCGAGCGACGAGTCGCCCCAGCGGCAGGCTCGCCTCGCGGAGGCCGCGCGCCTTGCCGAGACTCTCGCGGCAGAGCGGATGCGATGGACACGACCGCTCGCTACCATGATCCTCGCCGGCGTCGAATCCGTCGAGAATCGACCCGACAACGCGACCAAACTTCTGCAGGTTGCGCTGGAGGAAGCCGAGGCGGCGGAGATGGCGATGCACGCCGCCGCCATCCGGCATCAACTGGGACTACTGCTCGGAGGCGACAGCGGCCTCGAGCTCACTGGGCGCGGGGAGCGCGCGATGACGAGCCAGGGTATTCGGGTGCCGGCGCGCTTCGCTTCGATGCTTGCACCTGGCCGGTGGGCCAGGGCGGCTCTCGATGCCCGGCCGGATCCGAACACGGGCGTGCTCTCATCGTGATTGGCGTCTCGCGCATGGCCTCAAGTGCACATTTTTGGGTTGCAGTGGTGCTCGATCCCGACGGACTGTACGAGTACTTGGGTTTGCTATGCGCATTCGCTTCTTATGGCTAGGTACGTTTTTGTTGAACCTCGCGCTCGTTGGCTGCGGCAGCTCGAGCAACCAGGCTACGCCGGACGGCGGTCCGGGCGCGGCCGCAGAGGCGGGCGCGGCCGCAGAGGCCGGAGCGGCCGCAGAGGCCGGAGCGGCCGGGACGCCGCCGGGTGCCCCCGCGGCGTGCCCCGTCGTCGTGAAGGCGGCGGACTGCGACACAACCCAGCGCCCCATCCTCTTCGTGCACGGCACGTACTCGTCGGGCATGGACATCGAGCACATGGCCGCACTCCTCGGCAGCAACGGGTTCTGCCAGGACCGCATCGCGACCATCGACTACGACTCGGTCGCGGCGACCCCGGGCTTGAGCGGGGGAGGGGTCGACAGCCCGGGCGCAGACTGCACCGCGCCGAACACCCCGTCCGGCTGCGGGATAATCGACAGGGCCATCACGGCGCTGCTCAAGAAGTACCCGCAGTTCACGCAGGTCGACCTCGCCGGGCATTCGCAAGGCACGTTTCACTGTGGCACCTATCTCGGGCTTCACGCCGACAGGGTGGCGCATTACATCAACTTCTCGGGCGTCCCGGCCGTGGGCGACGTCCAGACGTTGAGCCTCTCGTCGGAGCGCGACCTCTTCGGCTTTCCCCACCACGCCACCGGCACGTCGGTTTGCGCATTCCACCAGGTCGCGGACGGCGGCACCGAAGCGGTTCTGCCTGACGGCGGCACCGAAGCGGTTCTGCCTGAGGGCGGCGCCGATGGATCGGCGACGGGCGACGGGGGCGCCGGCTGCAACGTGGTCCAGGTCACGTTCAACCACCAGGATCACTTCGCCGTCGCGGCGTCGAAGGACTCGTTCGTGCAGGTCTACAAATACCTGACGGGCAAAGCCCCGAAGTATACCGACATCCAGTGCGGGGACGACCCCGTCACGGTGGAGGGCATCGCGGAGACGTTCGCGGACAACGTCCCGATCGCCGGCAAAATCGAGATCCGCGAGGTGGGGCCGACGCCGCGCGACACCGCCGCTCCGACGATGACGGTGACGGGCGACGCGTCGGGCCACTTCGGCCCCGTGATGCTGAAGCGTAACGTCGAGTACGTATTCGTCGGGTACGACGCGAGCGGCAAGCTCGTCGGGTGGGAGTACCTCACCCCGTTCAAGCGCGACAACCACAACGTCCGGCTCCTTGCGCCAGCGAGCGGCTCGGACGGTTCGCCGGTCGGCGTCCTGGTCGCCGCGCAGAGCACCGACCACGTCGTGAGCAGCGCGACGACGTCGGTCGTCATCGCGCGCTGGGCCGAGGGCGGCATCCGGCAGGACCTCGGCGCGAGCCTAAAGGTCAACGGTGCTGAGGTGCTCTCGAGCGACAATTCGGGGCTGAACGCCGCGATGACCATGAGCCTCCAGGGTGGCGTCGCGGCCCTCTTCCTCGAGGACGCCAACAAGAACGGCAAGACGGATCTCGGTCTCGCGTACAGCACCACCTTCATCGCGTTCACCGACGCCTTCGTAAGCGCCGCGCAGCCCGCCTTCGTGAACCTGACCTTCACGGGCGGCTCCGAGGATCCGGCCACGGTGGACGTGCCCGTTGCGATCGACAACTACCCGTCGACGCAGGGGCTCGTTGAAGTGGTCTTCCAGTGAGCGGAGCTGCGAACGGCGGAGGAGGCGTCGGCCGCGTTCATCACGATTACGTAGCCGCCCTTGCCGCCGGATAGCACTTGATTGCCGGCGAGGACGACGCCCGCGGACAGGTCGTTGTCGCCGTTCGCGGGCAATCCGTGATTCGCCACGTTGGTCAGCGTGCCGCCGGAGACCGACGCCTTGACGACGCTCATCCCCATGTTGCTCCCGCCCTGCGCCCCGTTCGCCACGCTGAACCAGAGGTCCGTCCCGTCGCTCGTGAGGCCGACCCCGCCTTGCCAGATGGCTCCCTCGGTGCCGGACGGCGTCGTGGTGTACGCGATCTCGAGGGCCGGCGTCTTCGCGTCGTGTCCGAGCACCCAGCCGTGGTAGGAGCCCGCGTCGCAGTGGCTTCCGAACGCGATGTACACGACGCCATTAAGGAAAAGTAGGCCTGGCCGATTGAGCTGGATGTTGGACGTGAAGCCCGTTGGGGGGCCCACGACGGCCGGGGTCACGGCGTCCTGCCCCGTCGTGAGGCTGAGGGCGTGAAGCACGTGCTTGCCCGTTGTCTTGTCGACCACGTAGAGGAGACCGGCGGCAGGGTCGATGACTGGCGTCGACGTGACCCCCACTTCGTAGGTGGCGGCGCCACTTCCCATGTCGGCGCAGCCCGGGTCGAAGATCTGGTTTTGGCCGAGGATGATCGGGGCCTCGAGCGCCTTGGACCACAGCGGGGCGCCGTTCCCGGCGTCGAACGCCTACACCATGGTCTCTTGGGTGTTCGCGCCGGTGCGCGCGTTGTTGTAGCGATTGGTCAGGACGTTGACGTTCGCGTTCATGGCGGCGTCCGACTGTTCGCCGGAGCCCGAGCTGCCGCTGGAAGACTGGGAGGACGACGCCCCTCCCTCGCCCGTTCCGCCGGAGCCGGAGCCGGTCGGTCCCGCTGAGCTGGAGCCCGCGCCGGTCGAGGCCGACCCGGTCCCGGACGAGGCGATGGAAGAGGCCGTTCCCGTCGGTGACGAAGACCCGGAGTTTCCGCACGCGCTTCAACTTGACCTCCTGGGTCGTGCGGACGCTTGCTCATTGAAGCGCCACGGCCGTGGAGGTCGACGACGCCAGCGGAAACCATACCCACACCTCTTGCGCCGCGGAGTCGTAGTACCAGCCGTCCGAAGCCGTCCCGGCGTCGAGAGCCGCGCTCGACGATGCCGGCTCCGGCAGCCCGTCTCGCGTGACGGCCGAGGGGGCAACTGCTTGCCCGTTGACCTTCAGGATGTACGCTCGCGAGCACAGCTGCCCGGAATAGCGGTACCTCGCCGTGAGCTGCGCGCCGATCGAGATCACCAGGTGTCCGCTCGCGTCGTCGCTCGACAGCTTCGTGGTCGAATAGGCGCCGCCGAGATATCCCTCGCTGATCCCGTCCTCCTCGAAGAGCGTGTAACTCGTCGACCCCGAGGGATATTATCTCCGTGTCCTTACCCGGGACTGCCCGTCACTTGACAAGCACGCGACGCGGCCGTGTTTTTCGCCCCTGGCGTTTCCGTCTGCCAAGCACCACGCCGACCGCGACGAGCGACATCGGCCCGACGCCTTCACGGCCCCGCCTTCCTGGCAGTGAGCACCCGCAACCGCCAGTAAGGCTGGCGGGAGTTGCCGTTGCGGACGCCGCGGCGTCTTCGCCGCCAGGGATACCCGCGGCCCCGCCGCTGTCGAGTTCAGCGCCGGGTCCGGAAGCGGTGCCGGAGGGAGCGCTAGTTGTCGGAGACCCTCCGCCGTCCGCGGTGTCGGCTTGCCCAGAATTCGTGCCATCGGCGGCACTGGCATCGGTATGGCCCCCGGAGAGACCCGAACCGCCGTCGACCGCCGGTTCGCCTGCGTCGACGCCCTCCGTGTCGCTCCCCGGATCCCCGCACGGCGTGAGGGGGGTCGTCGATATGGGGCCGGCTACCGGCCAGCCGTCGGTGGACCAAGAGAGCTCGTTCTCGCCGAGCACCGAAACGGCAGTCGGATAATAGTGGTACGTGAACCGCTCCACACCACACGCGCTGTAGACGCCCATGTGGCCAGGGCCATGAATGTCGCCGCTACCCCCATAAAAGACTTTGTCGCCAGCAAACGGCCCAGTGACGTTCTGCGATCGGGCCACCCATATCGTGTACGTGCTCGACGTACCGCTGCAGCAGCTGCCCTCGTTGTAGAACAGGTAAAAGTACCCGTTGTGATAGTGCATGTAAGATCCCTCTTTGCGACCAGCCTCCAAGGGATGTCCTGGCGTGCCCGGGGGCTGGTAAGCGGGATCCACTGTGCCGGGCAAGCCAGTCATTTCGTCCATGCGAGTGGTCCATAGCTGGGAAACGCTCTGGTTCTTCCCGTATCCACTGCCCCACCCGACCCACAGGTTGCCATTCAAGTCAAGTATCGGTGCCGGATCGATCGTCGCGTATTGAATCGCAGCCGTGTTGGCCGGATTCTGTACGACCAGACCACGGTCCGTCCATTTATAGCTTGGCGAGTTCGGGTTGAGCGTCGGCGAGGTCAGAAGGCCGATTACGCAGGCGGACGTCGCAGGTGAGCCGGCGACCGAGTAGTACAACCAGTATTGACCGTTCAGGTAGATAACGTCCGGCGCCCAAACGCCTTGATTGGTCGGGAATAGCGTGGTCAGCCATTGCGGAAATCCGTTTGGAAATAGCGAGGGCCCGGCTGTCCAAAAGAGCGCGTCAGCGGACGACTTGCTGCCCCCACCGGTTGAATAGACATAGAATTTTCCCTCAGACTCGATCATGCGCGAGGGATCATGCGTCTGGTTCGCACCGCTCGTCTGGGCACCGGCCGGCGCGCCGAAGGAGATGACGGCGAGGAGCATAGCGAGACGCAAGGGGACGGGGACGGACATCGGATGGCCTCTTCAGCGTCGCGGCGAGTGCCGTTCGGTGACATGTGTGGGCAGACTGTTGAAGCTTAGAGCGTCGGCTTCACCGGAATGATGGTCCCGTCGGGGTTGAATAGAAGTCGGTCGATGCACACCTGGCGGTGCTCGCCATCTCCGTTCGGGATGGCCAGGCGATGATATACGATGTACCAGTCCCCATTTGGAAGTTGCAGCACGGAGTTGCTGCCCGGCCCGAGAATGCCCAGCGAATCATCTTGTTGCAGGATGGGATTACCGGCCGCTCTTGTAAAAGGTCCTACCGGAGACGTTCCCATTGCGTAGGACACGAGATAACTGGCCGTCGAAGTGTTGCCCTCCGACCACATAAAATAGTAAATGCCGTTTCGCTTGAAGCCGACGCTGGCCTCACGGAAGCCCGACGTGGTGATGTTTTGCGGAGCGCCTTTAAACGAAACCATGTCGCTGTTGAGTTCAGCAACGCGGGCCCCTCCGTTGCCGAAATACAGATAGGCTCGCCCGTCGTCATCGACGAAAACGTTCGGATCGATGGCGTGCGTGCCGTACTGACCCGTCGTGACCAACGGATGACCCAGGGCGTCGTGAAACGGACCGTCCGGAGAGGTCGACGTGGCCACGCCAATCTGCCAGTTCGCCGTAAAATAAAAATAGTACGTACTCCCAACGTGCGCGATCCCGGGACTCCACGCCTCGGTCTTGGCCCATGTGACATCTGTAAGCAAATTGAGGATGACGCCATCGTTATGCCAGGTCGCGAGGTCGCTCGAGGAGAACACGCTGAAAGAGGTAGATGCCCCGTTCGCGATCCCATCCGTGGTTGGGTAGATATAAAACGTTCCGTTGAACAGGGCGATTTGCGGATCGGCGTTGAATCCCGGGAGAATCGGGTTGTGGATGTTGCCAGTGGCGACTGATCCGCCTTCCGCCATGGGGGCGATGGCGGCATCGGGCTCCGCGTCGCGTGTTCCACCGTTGCCGCCTTGTGCGACGACGGATGCGTCGTTCGCGGCGGAACCCGACGTCGCGCCGTCCTCCAGCGGCGGCGCGCTGTCGGCGGCGGGCGACGGTCCGCTCGAGTCTTGCGTGCCGGTCCCGTCGGGTGGATTCGATATCGTGCCATTACCCGAGACTTCTTTCGGGACGCCGCCCGTCCCGCAATGGAGCGCGGCGGCGGCGAACGACGACAGAACCGCGGCCGCGAGAGCGCCACCGGAAATCGTTGCGACGCCTCTCCTCCGGTTCAGTCTCGCGCTATTCATGTGGGTCTTCTCCACCGACGCGCTTTCCCAGCGGATGGGGGGAGGCCGCCGAGCGATCGCCTCCGGGGCCACGACGTTCCGACACGGAATGATCAGGGGGAGAGCGACCGGATGCTTCTCCAAAAGCTTCCGATCTGGCGCAACGGAGACGGAGTGGAGACTGGCTCCAGCCGTACTCAAACGCTGGAGGTAGCACTTCTTGAAGCGTTCCGTGTGGCGAGAGAGCCTAGCGCCTTGCGAGGACGCTGATTGGAGCCGGCGATCTAGTTCAGAGGGCGTTGGGCGTGCGCGGACAAGTCGGTCCCGTCGGGGAAGTATTGTCGCAGCAGGCCCGAGCCGGAGGTCCACCTAGCGTTGCGCGCCCCGACTTCTTCTTCGGGTCGACCCGCCAAATGGAAGAAGGCCTCAGCGAGCGCGTGGAGCGCGCCAAGCCCGTCATCGAAGTCCTCGCCTATGGCGTCGCTCTGGGTGGCGTTTGCAGCTGCTGGTCGGCGATTGCAGCCGCGAATTCCTCCCGGCGGGCGACGCCCGAATCACGAAGGTGGCACGCGTCACCGCGGCTCCGGGGCAGCAGCGCGTCGTATATGACGTCGCTTCACCACGAAGCGCGCCGCATGGCGCGTGAGTGCGGCAAAGGCGACGGAGGGGATCACGGGCGGGGGCAATCGCCGGCGGACGGGGACGCGCCGGACGCGTGTCACGGAGCGCTCTCTGCGCTCGCGACGTACTCCAGGCTGGAGGCCGACACGCCCTACCGTGTGAGCTGCATGACGGGTCCTGTGGCGCCCGACGCCTGCTACCGCCTCGGCGTCCGCTTCACCGGACAGCGCTCGCTGCTGCTGTTCGGGAACCTCTTCTCCGGCGCGCCGACAACGGCCTCGGCGGAGGCGACATCTGTCCAGCTGAACCGAAGGGGGAGCAGCGATGAGCGCAAGCCGGGATCCCCGCCCAGCGCCAGGCCGCATCTGTGCGGCGCTCGCCTTGCTCGCCGCCTGCGGAGGAGCCGGGCTCGAGCAAGCGCTGCCACCCGCGTCTCCGCTACTGCCACCACTGGAGCTGGAGGTGCCACTGTGGGGCAAGGTGCGCGGGACCCCGTTCGATCGGGCGAAAGGCGAGGATCGATCGACGGACAAGCACACTTGGATCGAATGACACGCGCACTTGGATCGAGGGACAAGCACGTGGCGAGGAGGGATGCGCACACTTGCATGGAGGGATCCGCGGGGATCGCTCCATCGATCCCCGCTCGGACGACAGGGATGAGCGGTCTTGTATGGAGGGACAAGCGCACTTCCATGGAGAGACACGCGGGGATCGATGGATCCAAGTGCGGACTTGGATCGAGGGACAAGCGCGTGGCGCCGATGGAAGTGCGGGGATCGATGGATCGATCCCCGCACTTGCATGGATACAAGCCCGCTCGGGACGGAGGGACACGCGGGGATCGATGGATCCAAGTGCACGGATCGATCGAACGATCTGCGCGTGTCCCGTGATCCCGAGCGCACAGGGAAGCTCGTAAGGAGTAGGGCTCAGCCCATGCCGGCAGCGAGGCGCGAAAGCTATCGCCATATGACGCGTCAACGGGCCAGTACTGGTGCGACGCCTGTTCCTCGAATCGGCAGGCGTCTGGCCGCTCGACCGCCAGGGGAGGTACGTACAGGTTCGCGTGCAAGGGGCCTGCGCGATGCTCAGCGCTCCGGACCACGGCTCCGTCCCAGACGCAGCAGCGTTGCCGACAGGCGCTCGACGCGCCGCTCGAGCTGCGGCACGGTCCGCGCATCGTCGGGGTAGTCCTCGGCGAGGGTCACGACGTCGAGCAGATCCTGCCGCCGTTTGCTGGGACGGCGGGATGGCTCCTCGGCAGCCGCGAGCTTCAGTACGAGCAGGTCGGCGGGGGTGGCCACGCGCAGTTGGAAGCTCCCCGCGTCGACGAATCGCGCGCGCGCGACAGCTGCGTCGATCCCGACATCTTCGGCCGAGAACTGGATGGCGATCCTTTGCGATCGCGGAGCTGAGCCGGGGGACCGCCAGTTGTCGCTGTGCGGGTGACGGCCCTCATGACTGAACCCCGCCTTCACGAGCGCGGCGCCCGGTATCTCGTCGAACCGTCGCACGGCCACGTCGACGTCGAGCGTGGTGCGCGGCTCCTTGGAGTAGAGTTGCACAGCGACTCCGCCGATGACTGCGTAGGGGGTGCCTGATGCCTCGAGAACCGCGATTACGGCCCGAAGAGGCTGCTCCTTGGTGTCGCCCGGCGGCAGTCCCATGGTTTCCCTCCAGAGCCGATCAAGGACGTAGCTCTGCGCCAAACGGTCTCGGACTTCGAGAGGGCCAGGCGCGCTCATGGCCGAAGTATAGCCGGCGGGAAGGGGCCCTGCGATGGTACCGCGCGACCTGCCTCGTCCTCAAACGTCATCCCGCCACGCTTGTTGGTCGAAGAGCGGCTCGACGAGACGACCCCCTGCCCCAACGACGACATGATCGCAGGGGCCGAGGAGATCGCGATCAGAGCAATGCCTCTCCGGCGCCGCGCTCGTGGAGCGTCTGGCGCTGGACGTATTCCCGGACGGTGGCCACGGACCGGTGCCGCGTGGTCAGCATTGTCGAATCGAGGTCCTTCAGCCTTCCCCCGCGAGCGGTCGGTGGTGACGAAGCCGCTTCGAAGGGAATGGCCGGCGAACTCCCCACCACTCGAAGCCGGCCTTCTTCGCCCAGTGCTGGACGCGGCGACGGCGGTAGGGGCGAGCCGAGCCCCGAGGCGCAGCTCCCGGCCGAGGGACCGGAATACGCACCCGCGACGATACTCGCCGCGGCGATCGAGGCGTCGAGAGACCGCACGAGAAGAACCGGAACCTCGGCGCCTCGACGATCTTATTCGGTCTTGCTCTGGGGATGAGCAGAACCAAGCCCTTCGCGATTGACGCTTGTCTCCTACGGGCGGCGCGTCGCTCGAAGAAATGAGGACGCGCGGCGCGAGTGTCTTCCTGGGCGATTGGCCGACGCGATACGGTTCGTGCGATGAGAGATCGCTGCTCGATCCGCGCCGCGCGCGCGGCCCTGCTCTACGGGCTCGCGTCGGTCGTCGCCTGCGCTCCGGCGCGCATCGACACCCGTCCTCTCTTCGCGTCGCTCACCTACCCAACGTCGTCCGCTCCGCCACCGCCTCCTGACCGCGCGCTGCAGGTGTTCGCGAACCTCGAGCTCGAGGCGATCACCGCGTACAGGAACCCGCAGAAGATGGCCGCGTGCCTGCGCATCCTCAAGCCCCGGGACATCGAGGCCTTCGGCGAGGAGCTCGTCAAGGCGGGGACAAGCTGGGCGCGCGTCGCCGGGAAGATCCCGGTGTACGGCGCCTGCGGCGAGGCCGACGATCCGGCGCTCGTGCGATACGTCATCGCGCGCCTGGCGACCTCGGCGACGTCGATGGCCCGGTCGGTCTCGATCAGCGAAGACCTCCAGAGGTGCGAGATCTACGACAAGGTCCCGACCGCGCTCGCGGCCATCGCCGACATCCTCGAGAAGACGCCGGCGCGGAGCGAGGCGACGGAGGACGCTCCGGCCCTCGCGCTCAGCGGCGGCTCGTCGAACGGCGCCTTCACCGCCGGCTTCCTCTTCGAGCTCTTCTCTCTCCGCGAGCGCGCGCTCCCGCCCGAGGGCGACGGCGGCAAGTACCGCTTCAGCGCGGTCGTCGGCACCAGCGTGGGCGCGCTGATCTCGCAGGTCGTCGACCTCTACTACGTCGACCCGGCGACCCCGGTGACGGCGACGAAGGCCAAGCTGCTCGACGACTGCAACGGCTACTGGACGCATAAGCCGACGCCCACGTGCATGGCGGACGTTGACACGCAGAAGTCGACGCGAACCGATTGCTTCGGAGGGTGGCCCCCCGACACGGGCGGCCTCGACGCGGACACGCGGCTCTCCGGCCTCGATGCGGCCACTCGCGCCGACCTGGCGGCGCGGCATCCGCGCCAGATGTGCGCCCTCACGAAGCTCTACAAGTACTTCACCGACGACGACGAGCAGACGCTCATGTGCGTCGAGCCGGGGCCGATCACCGGGGCCGTCGACGTCCTCGGGCGGCCGCACCAGAACTTGATGCGCTTCGACCCGATGTACTTCAACGCGGTCGGCCCGGTGCTCGACGACTACTCCGACGAGACCATCGCCAACGACATCACGCGGGTCGTCGTGTCGGTCGAGATCGAGCAGAACCAGAGCGTCGGCCTCGACGAGCGCGTGTGCGGCGGCCTGCCCGCGGGCCCGGCAGTCAACGGTCAGCCGCAGCTCGTGGGCGGGCGCGAGTACTGCCTCGGCGGCGGCGTCATGGCCTCGCTGGTTCTTCCCTTCTTCGCGCGGCCCGTCCGCCACGTGTACGACGGCATCACGCCCGGGGGGCGCTGCGGCACCTGGTTCGACGGCGGCCTGCGCTCCGGCTTCCCGGCGTACCGCGCGCTCCGCATGACGCGCCCGGCGATGAGGCCCTTGGTCGCCGACGACAGCGTGCCGCTGCGCGTGCTCGCGATCAGCACCGGCCGCTTCGAGGGCATGCCGTCCCCGCGACCGGTGGACATCACCAAGGTCGCGTTCGACGCCATCGACCAGATGTCGAACTCGAACCAGGTCGACGAGATCGAGCTCGCCCAGCAGATGGCGCTCGTCCGCGAGGACCAGCTCTACGAGCTGAAGAACGGCGCCAAGCGCGACAAGGTTGCCACGGTCGACGCCAGCGGCACTATCGACGTGGACGCGAGCATCAGCGCGGTCTATGTGCCGAGCGACGCGCCGGACCAGATCATCGCCGGCGGCGAGTACTCGTTCGACCGGTATATCATGCGCGGCCTCTGGCTCTGGGGACGTCGCGTCGCGCTCCAGCGCGTCTTCGGGGATCCGACCGCGAAGCCGGCGACGCCGGGCCTGTTCGAGCGGCTGGGGTGGAAGGCGCTCGAGGCGAAGGCCCTCGCGTTCGCGAACCAGGACATGGCGACGATGAAGCCGTGGCTCGACGCATACAGCTTGCCCGAGTGCGGCGACCACGCGAACGCGCGCACGGTCGCGGGCCGCGGGCGCATCAACGGCTGCGTCGCGCAGTGCCCGGAGGTCGAAGCGGGAGCGACGACGTTCCCGCAGCACCTCGTGTGCCCGAAGCCACCGAGTGCGACGCCGTCCCCGGAGTGCTCGAAGCCGGCGGGTGCGAAATGAGGGGCACCGTCGGCGGCGTGTTCCTGGGGCTGGTCGCGCTCGCGGCGTCGCGCGAGGCACACGCGGACGAGTCGTACAGCGCGCCGATCTTCGGCGCCATCGCGTCGTACGGTGCGCGCAGCGGCTTGGGCGGCGGCGACGCGGCGATCGCGGGCGGCGGCCTCTTCGTCGGCGGCCGCTGGAATCGCTGGCGCGCCGGCGCCATCGCCGACGCGAGCTGGTGGCGCGCGGATCCGGGAGTCGCCGTCGACTTCGGCGGCTTCGTCTCGGCCGACCTTGCGTCGCTCTGGCTCGACCCGTCGCTCTCGGCGGCGTGGTTCGTGCGCCTCGAGCCCAGCACGTTCCGCTGGGTGTCGAGCACCTCGCGCTGGGCCTGGGCGCCAGCCGCCGGCACCGGCGTGCGAGCCCTCGGCCTCGAGTTGGGCCTCGTCGGCCGGCCCGAGTTCGGGCTCGAGGCGCTCCCGGGCGGCGCCTCGCGCGTCGGCGTCGACGTCGAGTTCCGCGTGGGCGTCGACTTCGTGGAGGTGTGGCGCTTTGGGCAGCACCTGAAGAACGCCAACAAGCCGATGGCGCCGTGACGGGCACGGACGGACCGCGGGCGAAACGCCGTGTCCTTGTGCTCTAGGGCGCTGAGGGATCGGGCAGCGAACGCCGGCCCACGCAGAGCACCTCCGCCCGTCGCCCTTGCTGTGGGTGCTCGAGATCGCCATCATCCACCCGGAACGCAAGTTCGGCGCTTTCTACGAAGACCTTCTCCTCGAAAACCAATCGTTTGACTGAACCCAATTGAAAGTCGCGGTCGTCCTCCAGCACGCGGACTTCGAGGGGCCTGCCAGGATCGCCGACCTCCTCGCGGAGGCGGGATATGACATCGAGGTTCGCTCGCTTTACCGGGGAGATGCGGTTCCGACACGAATGACCCCTGAGTCGCTGCTGATCGTCATGGGCGGCTCGATGGGTGTCGGCGACGTCGACCGATCGGAATTTCACTTTCTCCAGGAGGAGATCCGGCTCTTGCGGCAACGCGTCGACGAGGGCTCGCCGGTGCTGGGCGTCTGTTTGGGCGCGCAGCTCCTCGCGCACGCGGCAGGCGCGCGCGTCTATCCGATGACCGAGCGCGGTGGCGGCATGGCGGCATTCGAAGTGGGGTGGGCCCCCGTACAATTTCACCGGGAGGGCCGCGAGGATTCCCTCGCGGGCGTCCCGCCCGAAGCGCACGTCCTGCACTGGCACGGGGACATGTTCGACATACCTCCCGGCGCGAAGCGCCTCGCGTCGAGCCGGACCTGCCAAAACCAGGCGTTCCGGCTGGGCCGCCGTCTCTTCGGGCTACAGTTTCACTGCGAGGTCGACCAGGAGAACGTCGAGGCGTTTCTTCGCGCGGACGCGGACTTCGTCGTGCGAGCGAACGGTCCCGACGGCGTCGCCCAGCTACGGGCCACAACCGCGCAGCATGTCCAACGATCGCGGAGTGCGGGGGACGTTCTTCTCGGGAACATCCTGCGGGCAATGGCCGATCGCTAGGCGCGCTATCTCGCGCAGAACGCCGACCGGCGGCCATGGTAAGAGCCCGAGCTCATCTCAGGGCTTCTTGCCCGCGTCGGGCCGATGCCCGCCACCGTCGCTTCTCGATCGAAGGGAAGTACTAGGCGGGCCCCGTCACCTTGGCCGCCGCCGCCTCCCGCGGACGGCGTCTCCGGCACCATGGTCAGCCAGGACGGCACGGCGACCGAGAGCGTCGCCCTCCGGAGCTGCGCTTCGAGGAACTGGAACGTCTCCACGCGCTTCGCGCGCTCGAGGTCGTGCCAGGCGATCCAGTTCTCCTTGTACGGCTCGCCCCGCTTGCAGGCTTGCCAGACCCGGAACGACGCGAACCGCACGTCCCACATGCGCCCACGCGCCCGTGACATTCCAGCCGGGTTCGAGGCCGAGACGCGCGCGCTGCACGAACGTCTGCACCGCGCTGATCGCGTCGTCGACGCGGCTCGAGCCTTCTCCAGATCCCTAATGCCGGGGAAGCGTCGGAATTTGCTCCACCCGGTCGGGTCTCACATCCAGGACCGATCGTCGCGCTCCATCGTCTCGACGTCCTTGCCCACGCCCGATGTCGCGCGCGACGTCGAGCATGGCGTTGAGAGGCAGACGGTTGCTCTTCTTGCCCCCACCCTCGGTCGCGGTCTGCTCCCTTGTTGACGAGGGTGGCTGCCGTCGGCACTGCAAAAGGCTCCGGCATCTGGCTGCCGATCCCGCCGAGCGCCGGCCGAGCGCGCTCCCGGGGATCCCTACCGATACGGTCCCCCCCCTGCGGCGCCCGAGCTCGCGCGCGAGGAGGTGCACGCGCACCGCGACGCCCGGGTCTGCGAGCCGGCTCGGTTGATCCGTTTTGAGGTGAGCCCACCACTAAGGGACGGATGATCGACGATGGACGCATGGCGCCCGGACCCCTTGCGACGGCGACGGGTCTCGCGCTTACAGTGGTCTTGGCAATCCTCAGTGCTTGTGGATCGCAAGCGTCCGAACCGCTGCCGGTCAACGGAAGGACGCCCGCGGCAGACGGAGCGGCGCCTCCGGCGAGGGTGACCTTCACCGAGGTCTATGACCAGGTTCTCAATAGCTCGTGCCTGGGCTGCCACACAGGAATCATCGGGCAATTCACCGGCCTCGACATGAGCACGAAGGCGACGGCCTATGCCAACACGGTGAACAAGAGCTCATCGCGCTGCGCCCCCGAGACGCTCGTGGTGCCCGGCCACGCTGAGTCGAGCTTGCTCTACCTGAAGGTGACCAGCCCCCCGTGCGGCTCGCTCATGCCGCAGAACGCCCCGGCGCTGCCGCAGTTGAGCCTCGACCTCATCAAGAGCTGGATCGACGAGGGCGCGCCGAACGACTGAACGTGAGGGTGCAGTCGGTGCGCGATCTTGCGCCGGCGAAAGGACGTACAGATCGACGCCAAGGAGCGTCCGCGCGGGCTAGCCACGGGCGCGCATCGACGCAATCAGCATGGCGTCCGGCCCTTGGATCGCGGTAGGGACGGCCCTTATAAGGTTGGGCGATGTTGTCGAATCGGGTGGCCGGGGACCGTTGCCGGTCCCCAGCCCCCACACCACCGGACGTGCC
>OBLW0100000095.1_pt1 | contig 65032 bp, 58 predicted proteins | sample 1520161 | NCBI WGS metagenome assembly OBLW01 (sample SAMEA3539309, study PRJEB22396) | soil metagenome | biome: tundra; feature: field; material: soil | place: USA | collected 2010-05 | depth 0.15 m
AGCCCGTCTGCGCCGCCAGAGTTTGCTGTCGCATTCGCCTTTTCACCTCGACTTACACCCTAACCGCTTCCCCTGTGGATCGCAGAGTTCTTCAGAGGTTCCTTAGAGATAAAATTCTTGGGAGAGGTTTGTGCCAAAGTTGTGCCCACAGTTCAGGCAGATTTCTGCGATACGGAGTTCGCTGTATTGCAGCAGGCATACCGCTCCGATAGGTTTGCCTCAGTTCAAAGAAACTGATCGTGGGCAGTGATGGGTGGAACGGATTCTTGGACCCTCACGACTGCCTTCCCCGCTTAATCAAATCCGCACACCGCAACCGTGGCATCCAGTTTCGCCAAAGGAGATACCCAAATGAAAAAACTAGTGATGATTTTCGTAGCGCTCGGCCTGCTGACGTCTTTCAGCCTTGTGGCTCAAGACACCATGAAGCAGGACAACATGAAATCCGACATGTCCACCAAAGCCACCAGCGTCATGGGCAAGATCGGCGATGACGGCAAGACGTTCGTCAGCGACAAGGATGGAAAGAGCTGGACCATCAGCAATCCAGACGCGGTCAAGGGACACGAAGGTCACCATGTCACTCTAAAAGCCCACGTTTCCGCGGACAAGAACGAAGTTGAAGTTGTATCGCTGAAAATGGCGGGGGGCAACATGAAAAAGGATAGCTCACAGAACTAGTTTCTGAGCAGCCGTAATAGTCAGAGCCAGCTTAATTGCTGGCTTTTTCTATTGCTTGTGAAAAAGAGTGACCGGGTTTGGCGGAATTCTGGTGACTGTGGTTGCAGTCACCAGATTCGACCAGCACTAACCGATGGAACGGCTTCTCAAGCGGCGCTCCGACCACCCATCACAAAGTGCAGGATCAGCGAAATTATGGCAAACACCAGCAACAGGTGGATGAGCCCACCAGCCACATGGAACACGGTGAAGCCGCCGATCCACGCGATCAGCAACACAACGAACAATATTGTCCAAATGCTCATTTTTTCTCCTCCGGTATTCGATTACCGCGACCACACTTCTTCAACGACCGCTTAACGTTACCTCTATATGCCGGCCGTGTAATTACCGGGCATCTGGTAGCCGCCACGAAATATATCTGTACAGGATTCACGAACCAGATCTCTCGGGGAACCGCGATCGATCCTGTGACATATTTGAGCACCGATGATTCGACTACCTTTGGCCTTCCTTTCGCAACTAAGATTGGCTTGGGCCTTGTTGGTTTACCCGGCACGTTGAATTGCACGGAATATGCGGCCCGCAACCCACATCGCGTTCGGCAACTGGAAAAAGAAAGAGGAGACTCTTGGATGAGTCGGCTTCTCCAGCTTTCGCGGACGATCATCAGCCTCGGGCTGCTCCTGGGACTGACCCAGATTTGCGGCGCTTATTCCGTCCTTACCCACGAGGAAGTCGTCGATCTCCTTTGGAAGGATAACATTCAGCCACTACTTACCAAACGATTCCCCACAGCCAGCGCGGATGACTTAAGAAAAGCGCACGCCTTCGCTTACGGCGGTTCCCTCGTGCAGGACATGGGTTACTATCCTTTCGGCAATAAATACTTCAGCGATCTCACCCATTACGTGCGTAGCGGAGACTTCATCGTCAATCTCATCGACGAAGCCTCGGATCTCGACGAATACGCCTTCGCCTTGGGAGCGTTGGCGCACTACTCGGCAGACAACATTGGACATCCCACGATCAATCGGGCGGTCGCCCTGGAATTCCCCAAACTGCGGAAGAAGTTCGGCAGTGAAGTCACCTACGCCGACGATCCCAAAGCTCACATTCGCACCGAGTTCGGTTTCGATGTAACCCAAGTCGCGAAGAACCGGTACACTTCGGATCGTTATCATGATTTCGTCGGATTCGAAGTATCCAAACCCGTCCTGGAGCGCGCCTTCCAAGACACGTATGGAATTCCGCTGAACGCTGTCATTTCGAACGAAAACCTTGCCATCGGAACATTCCGCCGCGCGATCAGTCACATTCTTCCCGAGATGACCAGGGTCGCGCTTCTGGCGCGTAAAAAAGAACTGGTAGCCGAGACCCCCAATTTCAACTCCCGCAAGTTTCGCTACTATCTATCGCGCGCCAACTATCAACGGGAATGGGGCAAGGGATATCGGCGTCCGGGTGTCGGCACTCGGATTCTGGCATTCTTTCTGAAGTTCATTCCGAAAGTCGGACCATTTAAAGCGCTCGACTTTAAGATTCCAACCCAGCAGGCAGAAGATCTCTATATTGCGAGCGTCAATCACACCTTGGACAACTACAAGGGTCTTCTCGCCGAAACCGAAACGAAGAATCTCCATCTTCCCAACACCGACTTCGACACCGGACGAATGACCCATGCCGGTGAGTACGTTCTCACCGACAAAGCTTATGCGCATCTGCTCGATGAGTTAGCCCAGCAGAACTTCGCGCAGATTACTCCAGAGCTGCGCAACAATATCCTGACCTTCTACGGTGATCCGAGCGCACCCCTCGCAACGAAACAGAATCCCGGGGCGTGGCAAAAGACGCAAGATGAAGTGCAACGTTTAAAGACTCTCACTCCGGCGGACACTCCGGCGATTCAAATCTCGACCCTCCCTTAATTTTCGACAGTCGGTCTTCTTTCGCATATCGTTCAACTCGGTTTTATCCCAACCCCTCCAAGGTTCTCCAGCAACTAATTGATAGCGGTCGATTCAAATCACAGGGTGCGCCAAGTTGCGCACTCTTATAGGGAGGAATATTTCATGGCAGACGATATGGAGAAAAACAAGCAACAGGGTGGACAGACCGGCCAGCAGAGTGGTCAGTCTGGACAGCCAGGCAACCAGTCCGCACAAAAGAACCAAACCGGACAGGGCGGCCAACACAGCGGTCAGTCCGGGCAGCAGAATCAGCAGAACCAGCCCGGGCAGCAAAAGAAGGGCGGCCAAGGCCAGAACGAAGAAGAAAACGAAAACTCGGACCGTCAGCGCCGCGCCTCCTAGTACGGGAAGTCAGCAATTCGAAGGAAGAAATCCCGGCCCGCGGGCCGGGATTTCTTTTTCTGCTACGATCCGTCTTCCACGCATCTCTCAATCCCTGATGAAATCGTGTTGCAAAATAGCAGCGCGAATCGATCCAACGGGTCTACGATTAGATACCGCTGCCTATGCACATCGACGCTCATCAACACTTCTGGATTTACACTCCTGCCGAATATGACTGGATCGACGACTCGATGGCGGCGCTGCGCCGTGATTTCCTCCCAGAGGATCTGAAGCTGCAACTCGACGCCAACGGCTTCCACGGATCCGTCGCAATTCAGACTCGCCAGACACTGCAAGAAACTCGTTGGCTTCTCGAACTGGCGGAGCACTCGCCGCGGATTCTCGGTGTGGTCGGCTGGGTCGATCTACGCTCGCCCGACATCCGCTCCCAGCTAAAAGTCCTGGCTCAAAATCCGAAACTGGTCGGCATCCGTCACATCGTGCAAAGTGAGCCCGACCCGCGCTTCCTCTTGCAGCCCGACTTCCTGCGTGGCATTTCTGCACTGGAGGAGTTCGACCTCGCCTATGACATCCTGATTTACACCCGACATCTCCAGGTAGCCGCTGAGTTTGTGCAGAAGTTTCCTCGTCAGCGCTTTGTGCTCGACCATCTTGCCAAGCCGCCCATCAAGAGTGGGAATGTCGATTCCTGGTCTCACGGAATCCGCCGGCTGGCCGAATTTCCCAATTTATTTTGCAAACTGTCGGGGTTGGTCACCGAAGCCGACTGGCAGCATTGGGAACCCGAGCAGTTTGTACCGTTTCTCGACGTTGCCTTTGAATCGTTTGGAGCAGAACGGCTCATGATCGGCTCCGACTGGCCGGTATGTTTAGCCGCGGCCTCGTATGCAGGAGCGATCGATATCGCAAGAACTTACCTGCACGGGCAAAAACCGGAATGTCGAGAAGCTGTGCTAGGGAGAAACGCTCAGCGGTTTTGGCGCCTGCCGCATCGATGAGAAACTGCCGGGTGCACCGGCTCTCGATGGTCTACAATGACCGGGCGCAATTGGCGGGCCTGCGCTCTGCACGTTCAGGTCCGCCAGATTGGCTGGTTGCACCCGCGATGCACCGTTCCGTTCTCCAACTCGATTCCCGCGACAACGTTCTCATCGCACTTTCCGATTTGAATGCCGGAGAGCCCATCGAATTCGCAGGCCAGGTTTACACTCTTCCCAACAAAGTTCCGGCCAAACATAAGTTCGCTGTACACAGCCTCGGCATCGGCGACGCCGTCATCATGTACGGCGTTCTGGTGGGTAGCGCCGCGAAGCCCATCGCTCGCGGAGAAATCCTGACGACCAGCAATATCCGGCACCAGGCTTCTCCTTTCCGCGAGCAATCGGCCGGTTACAAATGGAAGCCTCCCGACGTTTCAGGCTGGAGGCGGCGGTCCTTCCAGGGATATCGTCGCTCCGACCGGCAAGTAGGCACCCGCAACTACTGGCTCGTCGTTCCCCTCGTTTTTTGTGAGAACAGGAACATACAGGTTCTGAAGCAGGCACTCGAAGAAGAACTGGGTTTTGCCGCACCTCAACTCTACCGCCGGCAAGTCGCGGAACTGGCATCTCTATATCGGGACGGGCAGGTCGACAAGATCGGCACTCACGCCCCAGTCGAGAATGCGGCCCCGGCCCGCCGCAACCAGTTGTTCGAAAACATCGACGGGATCCGCTTCTTGCTTCACGAAGGCGGCTGCGGTGGAACTCGGGAAGACTCCAATAATCTCTGCGGCCTCATCGCAGGCTATGTTCATCACCCCAACGTGGCTGGAGCCACCGTACTCAGCCTCGGCTGCCAGCATGCCCAGGTTGAAATCCTTCGCGAAGAAATCAGCAAGCGCAATCCGAAGTTCGACAAGCCTCTTATCATCCTCGAACAGCAGCGCAGCGGCTCGGAAGCGGCGATGATGTCGCAGGCGATCCGGCAAACGTTTCTCGGACTGGTCGAAGCCAACAACGCTCGCCGTACTCCAGCTCCCCTCGCCGATTTATGCGTGGGCCTCAAGTGTGGAGGGTCCGATGGCTTCTCCGGCATCTCGGCAAACCCAGCAATCGGACATACCGCCGATTTGCTGGCAGCTCTCGGTGGCAGAACGATTCTCTCGGAATTCCCCGAGTTATGTGGAGTGGAACAAGAGCTTATCAATCGCAGCACGAACGAAGCCGTCGGCAATCGTTTCATCCAACTGATGCGCGACTATGCCGCCCGAGCCGTGGCGGTTCGGTCCGGCTTCGATATGAATCCCTCGCCCGGTAACATGCGCGACGGACTTTTGACCGACGCCATGAAATCGGCCGGAGCTGCCAAGAAGGGTGGCACGTCTCCTGTTACCGCCGTCCTCGACTACCCCGAGTATTCGACCGAACAGGGCCTGAATTTGCAATGCACCCCGGGCAACGATGTGGAGTGCGTCACCGCACAAGTCGGCGCGGGGGCCAGCGTCGTCTTATTCACGACCGGTCTCGGCACGCCAACCGGCAATCCCATCGCCCCAGTCGTGAAGTTGTCCACGAACTCGATCCTGGCGCAACGCATGCACGATATCATCGACATCGATACCGGCCCGATCGTCGCCGGCCAGAAAACCATCGAGCAGATGGGCGAAAGCATCCTCGATCTCGTGATCCAGGTGGCGAACGGCGAGATTCGCACCAAAGCCGAACAGAAGGCTCAGCAAGACTTCATTCCCTGGAAACGAGGCGTCTCGCTGTGACCGACGAAGACGCCAAGGCGCAGCCCTTCCGCCTCGAGGGTAAAGTCGCCGTCGTCACCGGCGGCGGAAGCGGCATTGGGCAAGCCATTGCTTTGAAATTCGCAGCACAGGGCGCGACAATTCGTGTTCTGGAACTGAACGAATCCGCTGCGGCCTCGACCTGCCAGCAGATCGCCGCAGCAGGAGGCATAGCCTCACCTCACCTCTGCGACGTGACCAACCAGCAGGATGTGAAGTCCTCATTCGACGAGCTTTTCCACCGCGACCGCATTCACATCCTTATTAATAACGCTGGAATCTCGCACATCGGCACCGTCGAGAGCACAACCGAAGACGACTTCGACCGAGTCGTTCGAGTTAACATCAAAGGCTTCTACAACTGCATGCGCGCCGTCGTGGGACATATGAAAGAGAACGGTGGTGGGGTGATCGTGAACCTGGCGTCGATCGCTGGATCTTCCGGGCTGGCCGACCGATTTGCCTACTCCATGAGCAAGGGAGCCATCATCGCCATGACCTATTCCGTTGCCCGCGACTACCTCGCTCACGGCGTCCGCTGCAACTGCATTTCGCCGGCGCGGGTTCACACTCCGTTTGTGGACGACTACTTGCAGAAAAACTATCCCGGACGCGAACAGGAAATGTATGACAAGCTGGCCAAGTCCCAACCGATTGGAAGAATGGCGGAACCGGCGGAGGTCGCTTCCCTTGCCTTGTTCTTGTGCTCGGACGAAGCTTCGTTCATTACGGGCGTGGATTATCCCATCGACGGCGGCTTCTTCAACCTGCGAGGCTAGTGCATGGACCTGCAACTGAAAGACAAGGTAGTCATCGTCACCGGCGGCGCAAAGGGGATCGGCGCGGCGATCGTCCACGCTTGCGCTGCCGAAGGCGCGATCCCTGTAGTGGTGGGCCGTGATGCGGAAGCCGGCAAACAACTGCAGAGCGAACTGCAGAATAACGGTTCCCCCTGCGGACTCATCACCGTCGATCTCGCTACGCCGGAGAGCTGCTCACAATCCATCGAACAAACCCTGAAGAGTTTCGGCCGTGTCGATGCCCTCGTAAACAATGCCGGTCGTAACGATAAGGTCGGGCTGGAATCCGGCAGCGTCTCCGAATTCGTAGCCTCGCTCAACCGCAATCTGGTTCACTACTACGGCATGGCCCACTATGCCCTGCCGCACTTGAAGCGTTCGCGAGGCTCGATCGTCAACGTCGGCTCCAAGACCGCGGTTACCGGACAAGGCAGCACCTCGGGGTATGCGTCCTCAAAAGGCGCGATCATGGCCCTGACTCGGGAATGGGCTGCGGAATTGCTCCCCTACGGAATCCGAGTCAACACCGTCATTCCCGCCGAGGTCATGACTCCGCTTTACCGCAGCTGGCTCGACACGTTTCCGAATCCCGACGAGAAACTGAAGACCATTCTCACCAAGATTCCGCTCGAGCACCGCATGACCACTTCCGAAGAAATCGCTTCCATGGTCATCTTCCTGCTCTCGTCCAAGTCTAGCCACACTACCGGCCAACATTTATTTGTCGACGGCGGCTATGTTCACTTGGATCGCGCGCTGACATGAGAATTCACCGATGAGTGCACCCACTCCCATCACAGAGCGACGCTACGTCCTGCCCCTGGTATTGGTAACCAGCCTGTTCTTCCTATGGGCCATTGGCGTCAACCTGAATGACATCCTCATCCAGCATCTCAAGAAAGCTTTCGGTCTCACGGACTTCCAGTCGTCACTGATCCAGTCGGCGTTCTTCGGCGGCTACTTCCTCGCCGCCCTGCCCGCAGGATGGCTCATGCAGCGTCTCGGCTATAAGCGAGGAATCCTCATCGGTCTGCTGGTCTGCGCTACGGGCACAATTCTATTTATTCCCGCAGCCTCGGTTCGAGTCTACGGTTTCTTCCTTTTTGCTCTCTTCATGATGGCCTGCGGACAGTCGATTCTGGAAGTTGCCGCCAATCCGTATGTCACCACGTTGGGTCCGGCGGAAAGCTCAGAACGAAGGCTGAATCTCGCCCAATCGTTCAACGCGGCAGGCGCCGTGATGATTGCGCTGGTCGGATCCCGATTTATTCTCTCGGGCATCGAGCACACCCCCAGTGAACTCACCGCCATGAACCCTGTGCAGCTTTTGGCTTATCGAGTCTCCGAAGCCAACATGGTGAAGATTCCCTACCTCGTGATCACCGGCGTCTTCCTCTTCGTTGCGCTGCTCATCTTCCTGACAAAACTACCGGAGATCCGTGAGACAAGTACGGAGGGTCTGAAAACGTCGGACGCGCACCTCGGCGGCACCTTTACCTACCCACACTTGATGAAGGGCGTGCTCGCCCAATTCTTCTACGTAGGCGCGCAGGTAGGTGTGGCCAGCTTCATCATTCGATTCGCCGAGTTCACCCTTCCCGGCACTCGTGAAAAAGCGGCGGCTCACTATCTCCAGGCTCACTTGGCTGGCTTCATGATTGGCCGCTTTGCCGGTTCAGCCATCATGCAGAAGATCGCCGCGCCCCGCCTGCTCAGCCTGTTTGCCGCAGGTTCTCTGCTCTGCCTTCTCATCGTTCTGTTCACGTCCGGTACGGCGCCAGTCTGGGCGATTGTCCTGATCGGGTTTTTCCATTCCATCATGTTCCCGACCATCTTCGCCCTGAGCCTGAAGAGCCTCGGTCCATACACCAAACTGGGATCGTCCCTGCTGGTCATGGCCATCATCGGCGGTGCCGTCTGCCCCGCGATCATGGGCAGGATTTCCGATGCCTGGAATATCCAGCACGCCTTCATCGTTCCCCTGGTGTGTCATGCTTACGTCTTTTATTTCGCCGTATGGGGATACCGCCCCGCCGCTGTCGCGGGCGCAAGCACTCCTATCGCCATCCCTGCCACCGAGGTCGAATGAACCGCCGCTTTTGCCTGACTCTCGACTTGAACGACGATCCCAACTTGATCGCCGAATACAAGCATTATCACGAAAAGATATGGCCTGAGATTACCCGCAGCATCAAAGACTCCGGTATTCAGGACATGGAAATTTATTTGCTCGGAACCCGCATGTTCATGATCATGGAAGTGAACGACTCATTTTCGTTTGAGGCCAAGACAAAGGCCGACCAACTCAACCCAACGGTGCAAGAGTGGGAGACCCTCATGGGGACGTTTCAGAGAACCTTGCCCCAAGCCAAACCCGGCGAGAAGTGGCTGCTGATGGAGCGAGTGTTTAAGTTGGAAGACTAGACCTTACGGCCGCTCCGGCCAAGCGTGCCTCGGATAACGCCGCATTAATTCGCGGCGCACTTGGGGATAGAGTCTCTCCCAGAATCCCGCCAGATCAGTCGTCGTTTGCACCGGCCGCTGGTTCGGAGCCAACAGATGGACCACCACCGGCGTTCGCCCGAGGCCAATCCGCGGCGTTTCCCTCATGCCGAAGAAATCCTGCAGACGCGACGCAATCCACGGCGTCTTGCCACGCTCATAGTGAACCTTGGTCTGCCGGCCTTTCTGCAAGCGGATGCTCGACGGCGCAATCTCATGGAACCGCCGCGCACCTATCTTCTGTTCGATTGCTCCTACAAAATACGCGGAAGCCTTTTTCAACTCCGCAAAGCTTCTTAGCCCCAAACACAATTCACGCAGCGCCTGCGGGACATCCGGCATCTCGAAACCCGCAAATTCGACGCGAGCCATCAACTCATTCAGGGCATCCATGTCGACGAAACGCTCGATGCCCGCCTCCAGTGCTTTCTCAGCGAGCATTTCGGCCGCGGCTTGCGCGTCCGGCACCGCTCCTCGCGATTCTTGAATCAGAAGTTCGTCGTAAAACAGCGCGCTTACCGCATCCACCCGCTCTGCCACACGGTTCCACACCACGCTGGATCCATCTTTTACGTGATCCGGGAATAGATCAATCAGCCACTCCGGCTCGATGCGGGCCGTGACTCGGATGAGCGGCAGCGGTTTCTCCTTCCGGTCCTCGGCATCGACCGCAACCATAAACTCATACTGCGGACGATCACCCGCCAGTTCCGCCGATCCGCCCGCCGACAGCAGCACCTGGTTGGCTGTTCTCAACCGCGCCACGCGATCCGGAAACCCCGCGAGTACCGACATCAGCAGGGCTTCGTCGCTATGCTTCTTCTGCCCAGAAATATGAGCGATCCTGCGCAGTTGTGCAATATGCTGCAGCATGCGGGGATCAGGCGCTAAATCCATGGCGGCGAGCAGATCGTTCTTCTCAACACGTCCACCCGACCCCAGCAGAGCAACCGCGACACACCCATCCTCCCCCACGCCGCGCTCCAAAGCCTCCACAAGAATTCGCGACAACCTCGGAGGTAGCGGATACCGCGCCAGTTGCTGCGCCATGCTTCCCCTCGCACCCAGGCGGTCCAGCAGCGACTCAGCCCGCCCAACCGCGGCCGCACCCGGCGCATCCAGCCATTCGATATCGCTGACCTGGTCAATCCCCATCGCTCGCAGAGCCAGGCATAGCTGGGAGAGATCGCTGCGCAGAATCTCAGGCGCTTCGTGATCTACACGGCGCGAGTAATCTTCCTCCGTGTAAAGGCGCAGCACCTGGCCAGGCGCGGTGCGCGCTGCCCTTCCAGCCCGCTGCGTCGCCGAAGCCTTGCTCACTCGGCCGACGTGAAGGGTCGGCAACCCGCTCCACGGAGAATCGCTCGCGAACCGCGCCAGCCCGCTGTCAACCACGGCGGTTACACCTTCGACCGTAACTGAGCTCTCCGCGACATTCGTTGCAAAGATCACCTTCCGTTGAGACGCGGGAGCCAGCGCTCGATCTTGCTCCTTCGGCGGCAGACTTCCGTGCAGCGGAAGCATCAGTAACCCTGCCCGGCGCGCAACCGCGGCGCACTCTCGCATCGCGCGACGAATTTCAACCGCCCCAGGCAGAAACACCAGAGTGTCGCCGGCGTGTTTGCCGTTCTCCAGCAACTCCAGCGCATTGCCAACCTGCGCTTCAAGGGGCTTCGGTGAATACGGCAAGTGTCTGATCGAAAGGTCGAACAGCCTTCCCGCGGAACGCACAATGGGGCATCCGTCCAGATATTCGGCCACCGGATCGGCATCGAGAGTCGCCGACATCACTACGATTCGCAGTTCGGGCCGCGTACGCTGCAACCGTTTCAACAAGGCCAGCGCCAGATCGCTTTCGAGATGGCGCTCGTGGAATTCATCGAGCACGACGGCAGACACGCCTTTCAAATGCGGATCGGAAAGCAGACGCCTCGTGAGTATCCCTTCGGTGACAAATCGCAGCCGCGTGCGCGGGCCAATCGCCTCTTCAAACCGGATCTGGTACCCGACCGTCTGGCCAACCGGTTCTCCCAGTTCCCATGCGACTCGACGCGCCGCCAGTCGCGCCGCAATCCGGCGCGGCTCGAGCACAACCACTTCCCCGCCTACGATTCCAGTCAGCGCTGGCGGCACTCGAGTCGTCTTCCCCGCGCCCGGCGCAGCTACGATCACAAGGTTAGGATGTAGTCTTAAGGATTCAAGAATCTCCGGCAGCAGGTCGTCTACCGGCAGAACAGGTCTGGGACTCGGCACTTCTCATCGAAGCACGGCGCTTCGATTGGCGTCAATGGCGCATTTTCATGCCAGTGTACTTTACTTTTTCTCCATCAATTCTTACCTTATTTCCGATGCCCGCATATTTCAGCTCCGAACTCTTCCGCTTTCTCGGTCGCCTCAAGCGCAACAACAATCGCGATTGGTTCCTGGCCCACAAAGAAGAATGGGAAACCTGCGTGCGTCAGCCCGTCTTGCGCTTTATCACGGACTTCGCTGCGCCTCTATCCGAGATGGCGCCCTACCTCAACGCCGATCCCCGGCCTTCGCGTGGTTCCATGTTTCGCATCTACCGCGACACGCGATTCTCCCACGACAAGCGCCCCTACAAAACGAACGTGGCCATGCGATTTTCTCACCGCGGCAAAGACGTCCATTCTCCCGGCTTCTATCTTCACCTTGAACCTGGCGGCTGTTTTGCCGCTTCCGGGTTGTGGCATCCCGAGCCGTCTACCCTGCTAAAGGTCCGGACTGCAATCGTGTCGCGCCCCGACGAATGGCATGCGGTCCGCAAACTTCTTAACTGGGATGACGCCGGCAAACTACGCCGCCCCCCTCGCGGCTTCCCTGCCGATCACGAGTTCGTGGAAGACCTCAAGCTTCGCGATCTTGGCTCCGCCATCCCCTTCACCGACAAACAAGTCTGCAGCTCCAGGTTCATGTCGATCTTCGTCGGAGCCTGCCGCACCATGTCTCCCGTCGCCGCATTCCTCAGCAGCGCAGTGGGACTAAAATTCTAGTTCCACGAAAGTTCGAGGAAGCGCAAGGCCGGCGACCCGCGCCGGCCGCTTCGTAAATCTAAAGCCTCATTTCCCCGAATCGACGAACCCTGGCAGAATTCCCTTATAAATTGCCATGCCAACCACTGCGTCCACCCCGAGAGCATGCAGTTCATCAATTTCTTCCTGCGACCGAATTCCACCCGCCGCAATGAGCTGATGGGCCGTTGCCTCTCGCAATGGACGGATCACGTCCAACGGGAATCCCTGCATCAGCCCCTCTGTATCCACATTCGTATAGAGAAACGCGCCGCACCAGGGATTGAGGGCCCGCACCATCTGTAGCGGAATGACATCAGTCACCTTCCGCCACCCATGGATCGCCACTCGACTGCCAACCGCATCGAGCGCGAAGACCAGCCGGCTGCACCCAACAGCGTCGGACAGTCTTTCGGCGAAGTCCAAGTCCAGTTCGTTGCCCGCGAATAGCGCCGATCCAACGATCACTCGCTCGGCTCCCGCCCCTAGTGCACCCTGAGCAGCCTCCACGGTTCGGATGCCGCCGCCAACCTGGCATGGCAGTTGACGAGCGATTTTCCGCACCAGGTTGACGTTGTCCCCCGTCCCTATGGCGGCGTCGAGATCAATCAATTGCACCAGTGGATATTTCGAGAAGCGGCTCACCCACACTTCGAAGTCGTCAAACTCCAGGGCCTTTTTCCTACCCTGCACTAACTGGACGATCTTGCCTCCCATCAGATCGATCGAGGGGATCAGCATGGCCGCCTCACCGGAATTCCCTGCGAACCGATTTCTTGCTTCAGATCCGCGAGTCGGCTGAATCCGTAGTGAAAGATCGACGCTGCCAGCGCCGCATCGGCGTGTCCGTCGCGAAATACCTCGACAAAGTGTTGCGCCCCACCCGCCCCTCCAGACGCAATCACAGGGATGCGTACGGAGTCAGCTACCGCGCGCGTCAACCCGCAATCGAAGCCTGCGCCTGTGCCGTCGCGGTCCATTGAAGTCAGCAGGATTTCGCCCGCGCCTCGTGACTCCGCCTCCTGAGCCCAGACAACCGCATCCCGCCCCGCGGCCAAACGTCCTCCATGCGTGAACGCCTCCCAGCGCGGAGGAGTGTCCTCTGAGCGCTTGGCATCGACAGCGACAACCACCGCTTGCGAACCAAAGCGCTCTGCGATTCGCGTGATCAAAGATGGATCGGCGAGGGCCGCGGAATTGATGCTGACCTTGTCCGCTCCCGCCGAAAAAACCGCAGCCGCATCTTCCAGTGAGCGAATGCCACCACCCACGGTGAATGGAATGAACAGCTGCCTTGCTGCGCGGCGCACGGTATCGAGGAGCGTGGTCCGCCGTTCGTGTGCCGCCGAAATATCCAGAAGCACAATCTCATCCGCTCCCGACGCGCTATGCGCCTTGGCCAATTCCGCCGGATCTCCTGCATCGCGCAGATTTTCAAACTGCACGCCCTTCACGACGCGGCCGCCGTCCACATCCAGGCAAGCGATAATACGTTTCGTCAGCATCTCAGAGCGCACAAAAATTGCCCAGCATCCTCAAACCTATCTCCCCGGATTTCTCCGGATGAAACTGCACTCCAAACAAATGATCCTGCTCCACCGCCGCCGAGAACTGCCCGCCATACTCGCAGCACGCCACCGTCGCTCCCACAACAGGCACGCGGAAAGAATGCGTGAAATACACAAACGACGCCGACGGAACGCCGCGCAACAGACGCGAGGCCGAATCGACCTCCAACTGGTTCCATCCCACATGGGGCGACTTCACGGTTGCCGCAAAGCGCTCGCATTCGCCTTCGAACACACCGAGTCCAGCCGTCTCCGGTGACTCCTGACTCCGCTCGAACATCCACTGCATTCCGACACAAATCCCGAGAAACGGAACCCCACGGCCAATCGCACTCTTAATGGCATCCCGCAAGCCTGTCGTCGCGAGCGCTGCCGTCGAGGCAAAATGGCCGACACCGGGAAGTACTACCTTCGCAGCCCTTGCGACCTGCGCAGGATCGGAAGTGATGGCGCACTCCTGCCCCAACCAATCCAGCGCCTTCTTCACCGAAACCAGATTCCCCGCGCCGTAATCCACGATCGCGATCATCACAGCACTCCCTTGGTGCTGGGCAACAGGCGAGCCATGCGCCGGTCACGCCAGCAAGCTGCGCGCAGCGCCCGGGCGAAGGCCTTGAACAGCGCCTCAATCTTGTGGTGGCTCGATCGCCCATAAAGCACACGTGCATGTACATTGGCCCGCGCGCCTCGCGCAAAACCTTCAAAGAAGTCGTAGACCAGTTCCGCCTGCAGGTCGCCCACCAGCCGCGTGCGCACCTTGGTATCCACCACCGCGGCAGTCCGTCCGCAAAAATCCACTGCGGCCATTCCCATGGTCTCGTCCATCGGCATCAGAAAGTATCCGGCCCGGAGAATGCCCCGCTTGCTGCCGAGCGCCTTATCGAACGCCTGCCCCAGTACAATCCCCACGTCTTCGACGGTGTGATGCTGGTCCACGTCGAGATCACCGCGCGCCTTCAACTTCAGATCGAAGCCTCCGTGATGCGCGAACAGTTCCAGCATGTGATCAAAGAACCGGATGCCGGTGGACACCTGGTATCGCCCCCGCCCCTCAATCGTGAGTGAGATTTGAATCTGCGTCTCTTTGCTGACCCGCTTGATGCTTCCTTTTCTCATCGCCGCGACGCTCCTTGCGCAAGACCAAGCTCTTCCAGCGTTTCCTGCAGCGCGGTAAGCAGAAGATTCGCATGCTCACGTGAGCCAAGCGTGATGCGCACACAGCCCTCGCACCCGTGATCGCTCGACCGGTCGCGTACTAGAATCCCGCGCTGACGCATGTGCTCGACAAAGGATGCCGCTGCACCCACCCGCGCTAGCACGAAGTTTGCCTGGCTCGGCCAGAATGGTATTCCGTTGGTCTCGAGCATGCGCTCCAGACGAACACGCGACGCGCGGACCTCATTCACGTACTGCTGAACGTAAACTTGATCGTCGAGTGCCTCTGGCAGGCATGCCAGCGCCACCGCGTTCACGTTGTAAGGCGAACAGACGCGCCGCACGGCTTGCATCTGTTCCGCATCCCCCACCAGCATCCCGCTTCGCAGTCCGGCCATCCCGTATGCCTTGGAAAATGTGCGCGCCACAAACAGGTTGGGAATTTCCTTCCGCGTATCCAGCATGGTTTGCCCGCAGAACTCAAAGTAAGCTTCATCCACCAGCACCGCCGCAGAAGGCGCCGAATGCGCGATTTGCCGAAGGTCGTCCTGTGGCGCGATCGTTCCCGTCGGATTGTTCGGATTGGCAATCGCAATCATTCGCGTGCGCGGTGTTATGCGATTGCACAATTCATCTCTGGGAAAGATAAAGTCCTTGCCGGCAGGAATGCTGACGACCTCCGCACCCGTCGCCATCATATAAATCCGGTACATCGAATACGTGGGAACGACGATCAACGCTTCGTCACCCGACTCGAGATAAGTCTCGCAGAGCAAGTGGATCGCCTCGTCCACTCCATTCGTTAATAGGAGTTCCTGCGCTGCGATTCCCAGGACGTCGGCCACGGCCGCCTCCACCGGCTCACGCTCAGGATATTTTGCGAGTTGTTCCGGACCCAACTGCCGCATGCGTTCGAGCACGCGCGGCGAGCACCCGACCGTGTTCTCGTTGAAATCCAACCGCAGCCCATCGCGCCCTGCCAGTGGCGGATGGTACGAAGCCAAAGTACGCACCGCTTCCCTTGGACTAAGCATGTTCGCACCTCACGCGGACAGACCGCGCATGGGCTGGCAATCCTTCGGCCGCGGCAAGACACTCGACGGCCGGCGCAATCTGACGCAAGCCCTTTGCAGAAAGCTGCTGCACCGTGATGACCTTCACAAAATCGACCACGCTGAGACCTCCTCGAAATCGAGCCTGCCCCGAAGTCGGCAATACGTGGTTCGGCCCGGAAGCGTAGTCGCCCGCCGCCTGCGCCGAGTAGTCGCCCACAAAGACCGACCCTGCATTCTGGATAAACGGCAAATCCTCCTCAGCGACTGTGATGTGCTCAGGCGCGAGCCGATTGGCCCAGTCCCACCCTTGTTCGCGCGACGCTGCGATGAGGATTGCGCCCCGCGCTCGTAAGGACTCCCGAGCCGTCGGATTCCTTTTTGCAAGTTGCGACGCACTTGCCTTCACCGATCTGGCCAACTCGCGAGAAGTCGTGATCAACACCGCCAGCGCCTCCGGATCATGCTCGGCCTGCGCCACCAGATCGGCAGCAATAAATTCCGGAGCGCCCGAGTCGCTCAGGATGACCGCTTCCGTGGGACCCGCGAGAAAATCAATCGCGCAAGCGAAAGAAACCAGCTTCTTTGCGAGCGTGACGTAAGAATTCCCCGGCCCCACAATCTTGTCCACCCGCGCAATGCTGCTCGTCCCGTGCGCCAGAGCCGCGATAGCCTGCGCACCGCCCACGCGATAGAACTCGCGCACTCCCAGCATTGCCGACGCAGCCAAGACTTCCGCCGACGGCTTGGGCGACACCACGCGGATGTTCTTCACCCCCGCGACCTGCGCGGGAATCACGGTCATCAGCAGGGTAGAAACCAGCGGATAGCGCCCTCCCGGCACATAGCACCCCACCGATTCGAGGGGCCGGACCAATTGCCCGACTGAGATTCCGCCGCGAGTCTTCATCCAGCCGCTCGGCTTTTGCCACTCACAAAATTGCCGGATGCGCTGTGCAGCCTGACGCAGAGACCTCCGCAACTCAGGCGCCAGCGCCCGCAACGCCGCCGCCATTTCATCCTCCGACACTCGGAAAGACTGTTTCTTTGCCAGCCCATCCCATCGCTCCGCAAATCGTCGAAGAGATCGGTCCCCACCGCGCCGAACACCCTCAATGATGCGTCGCACTCGCGGCTCCAAACGGCCGAGGTCCGCGCCTCGTCCAGCAAGACGCTCCACCAGTTTGCCAGCCGTGCGGCCCGAAACGATCCGCATCACAACACCACCTTATTCAACGGATACTCGACGATCCCCTGCGCCCGCGCCTCTTTGAGCCGTGGAATCACCTCCCACGCTGCCGCCTCGTCGATCACCGTGTTCAGGGCAAGCCAATTCTCATCGCTCAAGTGAGAGATCGTCGGCTTCTGCAGCGCCGGCAACACCGCGAGCACCGCTGCCAGGTCTTCCTTCCGCACGTTCAGCATTAACCCCACCCGGTCCTGCGCTTCCATTGCCCCTTGCAGCATCAGAGCCAGATTGTCGATCTTTCGCCGCTTGTCGCGATCCGCGTACGAACATTTGTTCGCGATCAACTGCGTGTTCGACTCCAGCACCGTCTCCAGAATGCGAAGCCGGTTCGCTTTCAGCGAACTGCCAGTCTCTGTCACCTCGACGATGGCGTCCGCCAGCATCGGCGGCTTTACCTCCGTGGCGCCCCACGAAAACTCCACCCGCACCTCGACACCTCTCTTGCAGAAATAGTCGCGCGTGACCTTAACCAGTTCGGTGGCAACGATCTTTCCCGAGAGTTCTTCCGCCCGCTGAACTGAACAATCCTCCGGCACCGCCAGCACCCATCGCACCTTGCCCCGGCTGCGCTTGGCGTAAATCAAATCGCTCACCGTGATGACTTCCAGTCCACTCTCAATCACCCAATCGAGCCCAGTCAGCCCCGCGTCAATCGCTCCGTGCTCCACATACCGAGCCATCTCCTGCGCCCGGATCAACATGCACTCGATCTCCGGATCGGAAGTTCTGGCAAAATACGACCGTCCATCTGTGTAGGCAGGAAGACCGGCCCGCGCAAACAGTTGCAGCGTCGCCTCCTGCAGGCTGCCTTTGGGAATTCCGATACGTAGCTTCATCGCGTCTCCTTCGGAAGGCTCGCAGTCATCTCCGCCGCTCGCGCAGGAATCGATTCCGTGAAACAGGACCGGGTTCCGCGATGGCACACCAACCCCGCCCCTTCGACATCAACCCGCAGAAGCAGAGTGTCGCGGTCACAGTCCGTGTGCGCCGAGACCACCCTGAGCCGGTTCCCAGAACTCTCGCCCTTCATCCAAAGTTGTTGCCGCGTCCGGCTGAAGAACGTCACATACCCCGTCTCCAGCGTGCGCTCCAGGGCCTGACGGTTCATAAATCCCACCATCAGAACTTCTCCACCAGACGAATCCTGCACCACGGCCGGAAGCAATCCGCCCATCTTGTCGAAATCAAAGGCTGTATCCATACCCGTACTTCCTCTCTCGGAAAAACAAAAAGCCCGCTGAGCGTTTTCGCGTCAGCGGGCCGGAACTCCTGAAAAGTGCTCTTACTTCAAGTTTGCAATCTCAGGTGCACATCGCCGCCGTCGCGCTATGCGCGTGATGGTGATGGCCGCGATGGAAATGAGACAACATGCCTTTCCGTAGAGTACGAGGCTGATCCGATCCGGTCAAAGCTATTTTTTAGATACATTCCATCTGGATTTTGCATCCTCGCCTAGAATGCCTCGCCAAGTCCTGTTACGATTCCCCTTCACCGTCGGCAATCTTCTCCACACGTTTCCGGAGCTTCCATGAAAAGTTCTCTTCCCGCGTTCCGCCATCTAATTTCATCAGTAATGATTTCCGTCTCGCTCGTTGCAACCGCCGTCCCTGCCCACTCGCAGGCACAACTCACCAACGATCCCCCTTTCTACGGCCCGTTTAATGCAACCTTTTTGCCTGACGGCGATGGTCTCAAGAAGCCTCTGGTGAAGAACGACTCGATCCTCCGCGCGGATTCTCCATGGTCGCTGTACACCTGGGTCAAACCTACTGACGCGCCGAAAGCACCAACTCTGCTTGCCGGCTTCGGCGACCCTGAAGAAGAGTTTTCAAGATTCCTCGCGCTGGATTCCGAGCACGTGATGCTGTGGTTAGGCAAGGACAACACTCTCTCCGGAGCCGCCACCTTCGACCCGGGCAAATGGCATTTCCTCGCGGCGACCTTTGACGGCGAGCAGTTCCGCCTGTACGCCGACGGCGCGCAAGTCGCCACCGGCAAACTCGACTTGGGCAGCGTGAGTCCGTCCCTCGAAATCGCTCCTCCTTTCTTGCCCTCGGAGAACTTCCGCCATTTTGGAGGATCCATCGCCTCTCTTACTCTAGTGCGCAGCGTCTTAAGCGGCGACGAAGTCAAACATCTTTCTCAAAAGGACGATTTCTCGAGTCTTGAATTTGAAGAAGGCTCGAAGGCCTGGCCCGTGCAAACCCGCGGCCAGGCGGGATACCGCGCACCTCAGGATCCCGCGACCATGCCCCGCAGCAAAGCTCCATTTTCCACTCCAGTCGCCAAGACCGCGCCGGCTCAGGAGATTCTTCAGGCGAATCGCGCCGGCCAATGGACGCTGGCCGCCGGATGGCGCATGCTCCCCGCGCCGAAAGTAACTGCAGACGGCTCCGCCATCTCGCAGACCAACTTCAACGCCAAAGATTGGATGTCCGCCACGGTCCCGGGAACCGTGCTCACCACCATGGTCGATCGTGGCATCTATCCCGACCCCGATTACGGTTTGAACAATCTCTCCATCCCCGAGAGCCTGAATAAGCAGGACTACTGGTATCGTGTGGAGTTTCCTGCCCCCAAAGCTGCCCGCGGACGCCATCTTGCCTTGACCTTCGAAGGCATCAACTACCAGGCCGCAGTGTGGCTCAACGGCCAATCCCTCGGCTCAATCAAGGGAGCTTTCATCCGCGGCGTCTTTGATGTGACGGATGTCGTGAAGGCCGATCGAGCGAACGTTCTTGCCGTGCGGATCTCGCCCCCTCCGCATCCAGGAATTCCGCAAGAACAATCCGTTAAAGGCGGCCCCGGCGAGAACGGCGGCATCATGTGTCTCGATGGCCCCACATTCGTGGCCACGGAAGGCTGGGATTGGATTCCCGCCGTTCGCGATCGCGATACCGGCATCTGGCAGCCAGTGACGCTCACTGCGACCAGTTCGGTAAAGATTGGCGACGCGCAGGTTGTAACTTCCCTGCCCCTACCCGACACTACCCGCGCCGATGTCGAGGTCACAGTACCTCTGGAAAACATTTCGACTTCGCCGGTGACCGGAACGTTGAAGACCTCGTTCGGTGAAACTGTCGTGACCAAATCAGTCACGGTGCCTCCCGGCAAGAGCTCAGTGAAACTTGCACCATCGGAATTCTCTCAACTTACCGTGCAGCATCCCCGCCTGTGGTGGCCGAACGGCTACGGCAAGCCCGATCTGTATACCCTGCACCTGAGCTTCTCGGAGGGAAACACCGAGTCAGACACAAAAGACCTTCGCTTCGGAATTCGCGAAATAACCTACGAATTAAGCCTGCTCGACAGCACAGGTCACCTCCGCCGCTTGGAATATTCGCCGACCACTGCGCGACTGAAACCAGACCTGGTCGTCGATGTCCGCCACGAGGGCATGCGCGAAATCCCCGCGTCCGATCCGTATCCGCCAATGTTCCCACCGGAATGGAAAGAAGGATGGAAGTCGTGGGTCGCATCGCTAGCGCCGGGTGGTGAGTCGTCACCATCGATCAAGATGCTCGACGATACGAAGACGTCCCCGTACCTCGTGATCAAGGTCAACGGCGTGCGCATCGCCGCCCGCGGCGGGAACTGGGGCATGGACGATTCCCGCAAGCGCGTGTCCCGCGAGCATTTGGAGCCCTACTTCCGCCTTCACCGTGACGCCAACCTGAACATCATCCGCAACTGGGTCGGCCAGGACACCGAGCAAACCTTCTACGACCTCGCCGATGAATACGGGCTGATGGTCTGGAACGACTTTTGGGAATCCACGCAGAACTACAACGTCGAAGCCCAGGATCCAGACCTGTTTCTGGCAAACGCCCGCGATACGATACTGCGCTTCCGCAATCATCCCTCGATCGTAGTGTGGTGTGGCCGCAACGAAGGCGTACCCCAGCCCATCATCAATGAAGGGCTCATCGATCTGATCCGCTCGTTGGACGGAACACGCTACTACTTCCCCAGTTCGAACCAGGTGAACCTCCAGAACAGCGGTCCCTATAAGTACATGGACCCGACCCTGTACTACACCGCCTTGAACCACGGCTTCTCCGTGGAAACAGGAACTCCTTCATTCTCGACTCTGGAATCTTTCCGCGCCTGGATTCCCAAAGAAGATCAGTGGCCCATCGGCGACGACTGGGCTTATCACGACTGGCATCAGAGCGGAAACGGCGACATGGCTCCCTTCATGGCGCAAATGCAGGCGGAGTTCGGCGCCCCCACGAGCCTGGAAGATTTCGAACGCAAAGCCCAGATGCTCGACTACGTCGATCACCGTGCAATTTTTGAAGGTATGAACGCGCATCTCTGGTCGCCCAACAGCGGACGCATGTTGTGGATGACTCAGCCTGCATGGCCCAGCAACACCTGGCAGATTCTGAACGCGGATTACGACACGCAATCTTCTTTCTATGCCGTCAAGAAGGCCTGCGAGCCCCTGCACGTTCAACTGGACCTGTCGAACTACAACGTCGCCTTGGTGAATACAACGAATGATCCGCAGACAGCCTTGTTGCTGAGTGCGAATGTCTACTCACTCGAGAACAAACTCTTGCTCCACAAGGAAGAGAAGAAAGACGCAACCGCCGACGCGCTCACCGATGGATTCCAGTTGGAACTGGCGCCATTGCTCCAGTCGGAGAAGGTCGTACTGGTGAATTTAGAGCTGCGCAACGCGTCCGGCGAAGTGGTCTCCAGAAATTTCTATTGGCTCGGAGCGGACAACGCTTCCTATCGCCGCCTGAACCGTCTTCCCCCTGGGTCCATTGCTGCGACGGCCAAATCAACACGCACCGGCGAAACGATCCGCGTGCGAGTGGAACTGCGCAACACCGGAACTACCGCCTCGCTAGCCAACAAGCTGACGCTGCTGAACGCCGCCGACGGTTCGCGAATTCTTCCCGCGTACTACACCGACAACTATGTGTCCTTGCTTCCCGGAGAAAGCCGGGAAATCGAGATTGAGTATCCTGCGAAATCGGCAAACGGCTCGGCGCAGGTAGCGCTGCGGGGATGGAATCTCACCAAGCAAGTCGTCCCGGTTCCGTAGGATTGCTCTGCTCGCGATGCCTGGCCAACAAAGGGCTGAGACAACTAACGGAAGCGCCCGCTGTCCCTGATCTTACGGGCAGCCTCTTCCAGAAAATCGTCGACGTGCTGCCGGGGCTGAGACTCTAATCCGGTCTTAGCTTTGATTCTCTCCGCAATCTGAATCGCGGTCCGCAAACGAACCTCCGCGTCCAGTTCCCACCGCCGGCTCAGGTAAGTCTCAATGAGGACCAATTCATCCGCAGTCGCCTGCTCCGCTCCCGGTGTAGCTGCGCTCGATTCAGCAGAAGTGCTCCACGAGGGCCGCACTTCTTCCGTCGGCTTCTCATGCACCACGACCGTCCCGGCAACAAAATCACCCAGCCTGCGGCTCTGCCGGTTGCACATCATGCACACCAAACCCACGCCATAGATTCCCGGCAGGCCGTCCACTGCCCTCATCAAGTTTCGCCCAACCGCCTCGAGAGCATTGATCGGCCTGCCCGACTCTTTGATGACTCGTATGCCCGTATATCGTTTCCCCGGCGTCTGCCCCTTCCACACAATCTCGAAGATCGCGAAGTACCCCCAGTAAATCGCGAATCCAATGAAGATGGCCATGGCCGGACCAATCAAGCGCGGAAGAAAGTTGAACATCGAAAACCCCAGCGGCAGCGTGATCAGGAAAATAAGTCCCGTTATGAGATACAGTGCCACTTGGATTAAAGTATCGATGGCCATGGCGAGCAGCCGGCTTCCGATTCCCGCCAACGGCAACTCCAGAGCGATTTGCTCTGGCGTATCAATCTTAAGTTGATCGAACGAGTCCACGATGATTTCCACTCGCTGGTTGGAGAAACGCAAACCGCACTGGAGCAAGCTGGAATCCTTGCTCAATCAAAGCGCCAAAGGCGGTCTGAAGTCGCTCTCGCGCTCCGACCTGCAGGAACTCAGTCTCCTCTACCGCCAGACCGCGGCCGATCTCGCCGCCATCCGCGAAGACCGCGGCTCCGTGCACTTTGCCCGCTACATTAACCAGTTGCTCGTGCGCGCCCACAATACCATCTATTCCGGTCGCCGGGCGAGTCCCAAGGCGCTTTTTTCATTCTTTTGGGAGACCTACCCTGTCACTTTCCGCCGCAACCTGAATCACTGCCTGCTGGCCACTCTGATCTTTGCCGTCTCCGGACTCGTCGGCGCGGTCCTCACCTACCAGAATCCCGACTTCAAAGTAAAACTCCTCGGCCCGCAGATGGTCGAAACCATCGACCGCCACGAAATGTGGACCCACTCCATTGTCGGTATCAAGCCTCTGGCTTCCAGCGCCATCATGACCAACAACATGAGCGTCGGCTTCACCACCTTCGCGCTCGGCATCACCGCCGGCCTGGGGACGATCTACATGATGGCCTTCAACGGCCTGCTGATCGGGGTGATTGGCATGGCCTGCTGGCTCTCGGGCATGAGCGTGCAGCTTTGGAGTTTCGTCGCGCCCCACGGCGTGCTGGAGTTGCCCGCCATCTTCATCGCCGGCGGCGCAGGCCTTCGGATAGCGCAAGGCCTCTTGTTCCCCGGCGTCTTGCCCAGGCGCGATTCTCTGGCGAAAACCGGAATCGAAGCCGTACAACTTTTGATGGGAACCATCCCAATCCTGATCGTCGCCGGCCTGATCGAAGCCTTCGTCTCGCCCACCGGCCTTCCCGTCCCGCTAAAATTCTCCATGGCTAGCGCGCTGTTCATACTTCTGGGTGTCTATCTCTTCGGAATGTCGCGCAGATCCAGTGCGGACTTGGCATTGGGAAAAGCGAAGACATGATTCAACAACGGGAAGGGCAAGAATCGAGAATGGAAGCTCGCGAGTTGAGAACGGGAAGGGCACGGCTTCAGCCGTGCCGTACTCCGCCAAACAGACGCGGGCTTTACAGTTTGCTGAAAACTCACGATTCGTATCAGCGTATCGCTTCAGCGAGACCGTAAAGGCTCCAGAATCAGTCTCGGCTTTAGCCGCTGAGGGCAGCACCGTCTGCCCTCCCGAAATGTCGAAGCAACTTACAATTGATTCCGCTCCTTGATCTGCAGATACGCGTTCACGAGCACCGGAGAAACCACCCCCGAACTGACTTCCATTGCCAGCGCCCCGCGCTCCCGCAACCGCGCCAGCAGCAATTCGCGCCGGTGAACCATCTCCTGCGCCGCCGCCACCTGGTACATTTCGGATTCACTCTGTGGAGTCTTGGAAGCCAACTCGCCCAAGTCCGGCTGCCCAATCACAACGAACAGAACCAGATGCCGCGGCATCATCATCGACGCCGCCTCGATCACCTCCGGCGTCATCGCAGTCTCCGCCAGGTCCGTCAGCCAAACCACCAGACTGCGCCGCTTCTGATCGTTCAGCAGTCGGCCGGCCATCTGAAGGTGGTCCGCCTCGGAACCTTCTTCACGAACCAGCGCGAGTTGCTCGATCAGTTGCCGCAAGTGCGCGCTCCCCTTGGCCGCCGGAAGCTGCTGTCGAATTCCGCGCCCGTAAGCGATCAGCCCGACTCGGTCACCGGAATACAGGGCAACCTGCGCCAGGCTCAGCGCCGAGTTCACGGCCTGATCCAACTTGCTGTAACCGCCCACACGAGCCCGCATCAGTCGCCCAGAATCGATCACAATCCACACCGTCTGGCTGCGTTCAATCTGGTACACGCGCGTCACCAACTTGCCGCGCCTGGCCGCGGCAGTCCAGCAAATATCGCGATACTCGTCCCCCAGCTGATACTCGCGCAGGCTCTCAAACTCTCGCCCAATCCCACGCACCCGCGCATGCCGTTTCTCCAGCGCAATCTGCCGGCTGCGCAGCAAATAAATCGCGTGCCGCTTGGCCTCGTCGAGGTTCGGATAAATCCGCACCGTCTGCTCCAGGGAAGCCCGCACCCATCGCTCGGCAATGCGCAGCTTGCTCTGGTAGCGCACATACCCGTCGCCCAGTTTGGCGTCTCCTCTCTGTGCTGGACGAATGCGATAGCTCGCCGTCCCCTCGCCTTTCGCTCTCGCCCGAATCGTCAGCGTGGGAGGTTGCTCCCTCAACTGCAATGGAACCGAATCCACCACGGTAGCCTGAACGCTCGTGCCCGAGGAATTCGTCACGGTGACATCGACGTCCGATGAAACCGACAACGCCGCCGGCGACCTCCACGAGCGCCGAACCACGAGTTCTCCCGGCTTCGGCAGTTGCGCCAGATCGGCAAGCCACGCCAGCAGCACGAAACCATCCCACGCCAGCAGCGCATACACGAAACGCAGATCGACGAACGCCGGCCCCAGCCACACCAGCCCGACAAACAAGAGCATGAAGAACCGGTCCCCGAACGCCACGCCGGAGCGCTTGTACGATTTCGCATGCGCTTCAATCTCGGATGGAACCAGCCGGCCCAGATCGTTCACTTCGGAACCTCGACCGCGCGCAGCACATCTTCCAGTACTTGATCGGGCGTAATGCCTTCGAGATCGGCCTCCGGCCTCAACATGATCCGGTGCCGCAGCACTGGCCGCGAACACGCCTTCACGTCATCTGGAATCACGTAATCGCGCCCGTCCATCGCGGCAAATGCTTTCGACACCGCCATCAAACTCACCGCTGCACGAGGACTTGCTCCCAGCGACAGCGATGGCCAGTCACGAGTCCGCCGCACGATCTGCACAATGTAGCTGAACAGCGCCTCCTGCACCGTAACGGACTTGACCTCCTGCTGCGCCTGCTCCAGCAAACCCCCTGCGATCGGAGCCAAATTCATTTTCTCCAGCTCCCGCGACTCAAACCCATTCTGCACATTCGCGAGCAACTGAATTTCATCCTTCACCGCCGGATAGGTAACTCGCAACTTCAGCAGAAAACGGTCCAGCTGCGCCTCCGGCAGCGGATACGTTCCTTCAAACTCAATCGGGTTCTGCGTGGCGAACACGGTAAAAAACGCCGGCAGCGGATACGTCGTACCGTCGATCGTCACCTGATGCTCCTCCATGCACTCCAGCAACGCCGCCTGCGTCCGCGGAGGCATGCGATTCACTTCATCCACCAGCAGCAGGTCCGTAAACACCGGGCCCTGATGCAACTGGAATGCGCTGGTCGCCATGTTCAACACGTTGGTTCCAACAATGTCGGCGGGCATCAAATCCGACGTGCACTGCACCCGCTGAAAGCCCAGCCCCATCAGCCGTGACAGCGCCTTTACCGTCAGCGTCTTCGCAATCCCGGGAACCCCTTCCAGCAACACATGCCCCCGGCACAGCAACGCGACGACGCACTGGTTCCGCAGTTCATCCTGCCCCACCACCACCTTGCTCATCTCTTCGCGAATGTGCCGCACCAGCTCTGCAACAGCGTTCATCAACCTTTCTCCTTCCGAGTGCCTTGAAACAGCTTCAGGCGAACCGCGTATTCATCGAGTTCCTGCACCAGCTGCAAAGCCGCCGGCGCATGCAAATAAGGATCGTTCTTCGCAGATTCGCAGCGCCGCAGAATCGCCGCAAAGTGATCGTCGACGATTGCCCAACGATCCCGCGCGGCTAACTCCAGATCCGCCACAGAGATATTGCTCGCCACTCCCAACCGCCGCGTCAGCCAATATCGAAATCGCTGGTAACAAATGTCTACCGTAACCGAAGCCGTACCGGCGTGCTCGTACAGCCCGCCTAAGGTCTCGACGAATTCAATCGGGGAAAAGCGAATGTCCGACGCCGGCTTGCAGATCGGCCCGCTGCGCCGCGAAAAAGTCGCCAACACCGCAAGTCCCAACAGTGTCAACTGAAGCACCAGCCACTTCACCGGCGAGTGCGCAATCGAAGAAGCCAGCGTCTGCCGGTACCCGTGAATATATTCGTCCCAGAGGATTTCGCTCTTCGTGCCTCCCATGCAGGCGAAAAAGAATTCAAGATTCCCTTGCTCTTTTAGGCCCGCATTTGTCAGCGGAGTCGCCGAAGCCCACCACAACACTTCTCCGCGGCCGTATGGATACTTCACCACCAGGGTGTTGTCTCCATCCCCGTACAGCGGATAGGCCGCCGAAAACGACCGCCAACGAGCTTGCGGAGCTAAAACAATCTCCGGGGCCGCGCGCGTGATCTCCGAAGGCGATAGCGCCGACGCTTTTTTCCATGCACCCGCACCGAGCACGTCGGGCGCAGAGTCATTCTCGGGAAGAAATGTCCCAGCAAACATGCCTGCTGCTATCACGCGTCCACCTTCCCAGATGAATGACTTCAGACGCTCTTTCTCTTCGCGGGTAGGCGCTTCCTCCGGCTCCGCCAGAAGCAGCGTCTTTCCCTTCCCTTGCGGAAGCTGTATCAGCGGCGATTCCCACCGTTCCACCTTGTATCCCGCATGCGACAGCAGAAGGTAAGCGGCCTTCGCTCCGCCCGATGCGCTCGAATAACTGCTCGGCGCCGCCGCCTTCTCCCCGGTGCCACCAGCGAACAACACAGCCCCGGCGATGAGTACAACAAAGACGCACGCTGCCCCAAGCAGAAGCTTGCGATCTTTCGGGTCCACTTTCAGTGGCATCCCAGCTTCTCCAGCTCGGCGAGCGCTTGCGAAAAAGTGTTCTCACTGGCGTCCCGCTTCGCATACCACGCGAGTTCGAAGATTCGAGTAAGCGCCGTTAGGGTCTCACGATGCTCGCTTGAACTCGAGAGCAACCGCAGGTATTCCCGCGGAGTCCGCGCCCGGTCTGGTTTCCACATCCCCTGCCTCTCCAGGAACGAAATTCCCGCCCAGTACGCCAGATGAATCGCATCGCGCCACTCTCCCCGGGCCGCCGCCGCGCGTGCTTCGCTGAGCCAGATCGTCCACTCCTTCGCCGAGATCGGAATGTCCTTGGGCACGAGCCCTTCGAACTCATTCCCCCGCCAGATCGTGCGATAAGCCAAATACCCCAGAGCGAGCACCGCGAGACCGATCAGGCCATACACGAGAACCTTGCTGATGGTAGGAATGGCCGAGGATTGGAACAGCATCTCGAGGAGATGGAAGATGTACCCCAGCAAGCGCTGTTTGAGCCGGTCGAACCACGTTGGACCCTGCACATCGCGAAACTCCGGACGCGCCAGAATCGAATTCAACTCCGTCCGGTTCGCTGAAGGATCAGCGGGAGGCTTTTCAAACCCATCCAGGTCCCGGCGCAAGCTCTGCAGCCGCGCGCGTATCGCACCGGCAGTGGTTGCGTTCTTTTCGCTCTCGTATCTTCGGACGTCCCGCTTCAGCCCTTCCGTGGAGATCTCGAATTCCCGCTGATCCTCGCTGACGCGCCAGCTCTCCGGAAGATCGTGCAATGGTTGGGGGATTGGGCCGCCCGAGCTGTCGAGTTGCTGGGTTGCGGAGAGCAACTGGTCGAGTTCCGCGCGATACTCGACCGCAGTCATCGCGTCGCCGGCCGCCGCATCCGCGCGGCAAACGACGGACGCGATCAGACAGAACGCCAGGATGCAGGTCCGCCTCGCAGTCATGCGCCTGCTTGTGCGGGGAACACCGGAAGCCCTGGTGCGTCCAGCGTCGTCATCATCAACTGCAGATCAAACGCTTCCTTGCGCACCCGCTCGTCGTAGTACACCAGCGCGAACGCGATGGTCGCCAGAGGGCCGACCAGGCATTCCGAGATAAAAGTCGATACCAGCAGCGCAACCTGCCATCCACCCGAACTGCGCTGTAGGCCAATGATTGAACTGACGCCCGCCGCTGCTTCCAAAGGCCAGCGCAACAACAAACCAACTCCAATGCTCAGGACGAGAAAAAGGACCCAGATGACAAAGATACGGCCGCGGTTCCCTTTCGTGAGATCGGAACTTCGCGACATCGCCTCAGTCGCACTCTTGTTCTCTAGGATCTTCACTGGCACGGCCAGAGACCACATCAAAGCCAACAGGATCCCAGGCACAATCAAGGCGATAAAGCCAAAACCTACACCCAACCCGACGAGCGTTGATAGCCAGATCACGCCACCAATCTCCCCCCACACCCTCGAGAACGATTCCATTACGCTGGCTGGCCGGTCAAGGTGAACCTGCGAAACCGCGATCACGGTTGCTGCCTGGGACGCGGCAGAAACGATCACCGTGAGGAACAAAGCTCCCATGCTCCAGAAGAAAGTGGAAAGGAGATTTGAGAATTGGTTGCCAGGAGCCTTAACCGCGACTCCCAGGCACTGGAACGCCAGGACAACCAGATGCGGAAGCGCAAAAATCCCAATGAACAATCCAAAATGCATGCGATAAAGAGAAAAAGTGCGGTCGAGCAATTCTCCGGTACTCAAGGGCCTGAGCGCTGTCGTCATCACTCTCCTTCCGGGCAACTTCGAACTTTGCCCGGCATGGTAGCACAACCCGCGCCCCACCGCCTGCAAATCCTAGGCCCGGTTTCTCGGAGACTCCCCGCCCATTTTCTTCAGGATCCCGTCGATCCGGCCTTGATCTCTGTCGCCTTCCCGTTCTGATAGACGACGACCACCGGCTTCCCACCATTCGGATAGCGCAACGTCCTTTCGTACGAACTACTCCCTGCTTCCAGCAAGCCCATGCCGATCGCGAAATCCGCCTGCATCTCGTTCATCCCCGGCTTCACTTCGTGGTGTTCCACTGCCTGCCATACATCCGCGGACCAGTGCTTGTACAGGTCATGCGGATCTTCCACGAAGAACATCTCGTCGGAATAAATCTTGTATTGCTCGTCCGCCTCATACCCGATCGGTACCGCGCACGTCTTCCCGTCCTTCTGAAACACCGCCATCACCTGGCGCCGCTCTTTCGGCCCTGCGGGCATGGCCGTGATGACATCCTTGATTTCCAGTTTTTCGATCGGCAACAGCAGTCCCGCATCATGGGCGAAGTCCACCTTCTTACTCGCCGTGTCGTACCGGTAATACGTATAGCGGTATCCTTCCTTCACCCACACCGGCTGCTGGGTGAGTTGCTTTGCACTCTTCACATCGTAGGGATAAAGTTTCTTGGGGCTGACGTAATAGTCGGGATTGGAGTAACCAACGTTCTGCGCCTGCTTCTGCTTCTCCGTCGCAACATTGTCTTCGTGGCGCTGGTACAGAATATAGCCCGCGCGCACCCCCGCCACCACCATCGCGAGCAGCAGGGCCAGTTGTAATTTCTGCCTCGCCTCTGGACTGATCATGGGAAAACTCTACCAACTTTCCGGCCCGCGGCTATAGGGTAAACTGAAAGAGATAAAGAGGGGTAATCATCCATGCCGGCCATCACGGAACAAGATGTACTGAGTGCACTCCGGAGTTGCTACGATCCTGAGATTCCGGTCAACATCGTCGATCTCGGCCTGATCTATAAGGTGAATTTTGCCCCCGTGCCCGTCGAGAATCCCGCGGAACCGAAACAGGACGTCACCGTCGAAATGACCCTGACCGCGCAGGGCTGTCCCGAGCACGTCAACATCAGCGCCCAGGTCAAATCACGCGTCGAACAGTTGCCCGGCGTCAGCAACTGTACCGTCAATGTCGTCTGGACTCCGCCCTGGACTCCCGAACGACTCAGCCCCGACGCCAAGAAACAACTGGGCATCGAATAACATCGGCTTCCGCTGAGCGCCTTCCGGCTTCCGGTTTATCCGTCCGGAAGCCTGCAGCCGAACGCCGGAAGCCGCCGCTTCATCCCCCAATCTCCTCCCAAGCCTCCGCGCTCCGCCTCGCGGCCTCGGTAATCCGCTTGCCGGCTTGTCCCGCCATCTCCATCACCTGCATGCCGCGTTCGAAATAATCCGGCAGCAACCGCCGCACCTTCTCGAACTTCTCCGGATATTCCGATGCCAGCACAGCCAAACCAACCCCCGTGGCCAGCACACCCGCCGGAAACTTCTTCTTCATGAACAAAATCCCCGCCGATCCAATCGCTCCGAGCACCACCGCTTTCTTCCAGCCGTCCATGTTCTCCCCCCAAGAAATAATGAGCTTGCTGCGATTTTACTCCAGCGCCCTGCCGCTCGCAGCGCACCAAACACCGCAACCCCCCTCGCATTCGCATCCTTTATACTTCGTCCTTTGCTGGAGGCCCCATGTCGTTTTTCCAAGTTCGCCGGACCGCGCTCCTCCTGACCGTTACCCTGGCCACGACCTTGTCCGCCCAGACCAAGCCGCGCGCCCGCGATCTCGGCGTTCCTTTCGACGGCACTCCCGGCCCCAACAACGCCATCACCGACGTAAAAGGAGTCGAGGTCGGCCACACCACGCTCATCTCCGGCGAAGGCAAACTCGAAATCGGAAAAGGCCCGGTTCGCACCGGCGTCACCGCCATTCATCCTCGCGGCAAAGCCAGCAACGACGCCGTCTTCGCTGCCTGGTTTACCCTCAACGGCAATGGCGAAATGACCGGAACCACCTGGGTCGATGACTCCGGATTCCTCAACGGCCCCGTCATGATCACCAACACCCACAGCGTGGGCGTGGTCCGCGACGCCGTCATCGCCTGGAAGGTCAAGCACGGCTCACCCGATATGGAAGGCTACTGGTGGTCTCTGCCAGTCGTCGCTGAAACGTGGGATGGCTATCTCAACGACATCAACGGATTCCACGTCAAACCCGAAGACGCCTTCCACGCCCTCGACGTCGCACACACCGGTCCCGTGGAAGAAGGCAACGTCGGCGGCGGCACAGGCATGATCTGCAACGAATTCAAAGGCGGGATTGGAACCAGTTCGCGCGTCCTCGACCAGAAAGTGGGGGGCTACACGATCGGCGTCCTCGTGCAATGCAACTACGGATCGCGCGAGCAACTCCGCATCGCTGGTATCAACGTTGGCCGCGAAATCCCTGAGCACACCGTCTGGAAGGAAGACGTCGGCTCCATCATCGTGGTCCTCGCCACCGATGCTCCTTTGATTCCTACACAGCTCAAGCGCATCGCCCGGAAGATTTCACTCGGCTTGGGCCGCGACGGCAGCTATTCCGGCGACGGCTCTGGTGACATCTTCATCGCTTTCTCTACGGCAAATCCCGGTGCCGTCGGCACCAAGGGACTGCACCAACTCACCATGCTCCCCAACGATTCGCTCGATCCGATTTTCCTGGCCACGGTCCAGGCCACCGAAGAAGCCGTGGTCAACGCCATGGTCGCTGCCGAAACCATGACCGGCATCAATAATCACACCGTAATTGCGCTGCCCCACGACCGTCTCCGCGAAGCCCTGAAGAAATACAATCGCCTCGCAAAGTAGTGGGTGATTCGGGTGCCCCACCCTTCTCGCGTCTTTCGCAAGAGGGTGGGGATTTTGAAGTTTGATTTCGTGGTCTGAAGGAACCCTCGCGCTACCCGGGGCCAAACGTCCCGTTTCCGTGCCGGTACTCCTGCAATTCAATTCCGAACCGCTTCAGCATCGACTGCAGCGTTGTGCGCTTCATCCCCAGTCGACTGGCCGCCCCATCCGTCCCCGAGAGCACGCCATGGGTCTCCCGCAACACGCGTATGATGTGGTCGCGTTCCATTTGTGTCAGATTGTCTTCCGTGATCTCCTCTGGCGCATCCAGTTCCACCGGCGGCGCAGCCAGCACCCGTCCTTTGCTCAAGATCACCATGCGTTCGATCATGTTCTCCAGTTCTCGGATATTCCCCGGCCAGCTCCAGTTCTGCAGAACAATCATGGTCTCATCCGGCACAACGTCAATGTGCTTGCCCATCCGCGCAGAGTGCTTTCGCACAAAGTGATGGACCAGAATCGGAATGTCGGTTCGCCGCTCCCGCAACGAGGGCAAGTCGATGGGGAAAACATTCAGGCGGTAGAACAGATCTTCGCGAAACTTCCTATCGGCAATGTCCTGACGCAAATCGCGATTCGTGGCGGAGATGATCCGCACATCCACGTGCAAGGTGTGCACCCCGCCCAGTCGCTCAAACTCGCGATCCTGCAGCACCCGCAACAGCTTAGGCTGCAGTTCCAGCGGCAATTCGCCGATCTCGTCCAGGAACAGCGTCCCCTTATCCGCCAGCTCAATTCGCCCGACCTTCTGACTAATGGCGCCGGTAAATGCACCCTTCTCATGCCCGAACAATTCGCTCTCCAACAATCCCGAAGGCACTGCCGCGCAGTTCAGCTTGATGAAAGTCTTGTCGTGCCGTGAACTCAGACCGTGCACCGAACGCGCTACCAACTCCTTCCCAGTACCCGTCTCTCCCAGCAGCAAGACCGTGGAATCAGTCGGCGCCACCACCCGCACATTCTTCAACACCTCGCGCAGCGCCGTACTCTGCCCAATGATCTCTTCAAAGCCCAGTTCGGTCTGAATCTCGCTTTCCAGATACGATTTTTCCTGTGCCAGCCTGTCCCGGGCGTCTTGCAGGCGGTCGGTCAGTTCCCGGAGCCGCGCAATGTCCATGGTAGCGCCTGTAATCCCAATGACGCTTCCGTTGGCATCGAACAGAGGTTCAATCGTCAGATCAAACGCATAGCTCTTGCCATCGTTCGGGATCACCACTTCCGCTCGCGACGCGGTTCCGGTCTTCAGCACCCGCCGTTTAAGATCCGCCAGCCCCGCCGCCTTCTTCGGCCCAATGATCTCTGCATCTGTCCTGCCGATGGCGTCGTGCTGCCAATAGAGCTGAGGGTTATAAATCCACGTGTAGCGCAGCTCTCGGTCCTGACTAAACACCGTGATCGGAGAATCCTTGAGCGCCACCCGGAACCGTTCTTCGTTTTGGCGCAGAGACTGTTCGGCCGCTCTTTGTCCCTCTTCCGCTCTTACCTGCTCCGTCACGTCGCGCTGAATTCCCCACGTGCGCACCAACTTCCCGTTCTCCACGATCCCGATTATGCTGTTTCGAAATACCTTGGGATCGCCGTGGATATCCACTTCGTGCGACTCGCGATCCAGCACCTTGAATCCCGACCGTATATATTCGCGAGTCATCTCGATATTGTTCGGATCGTCTGCCACCAGCATCTCTGCCAGTCTCTTTCCCAGCAGCTCCTGCCCCGACGTGAAGCCGTACATTCTGGCCATGGCATCGTTGCACTCCGCCATATAAGAGTCATGGATGATGTGGTGAATCAGTTCTTCTTCGGGTAGATCGATCGCTACGGGCGCGTCCAGGTCCTCGCGGAAGATTCCTTCCGAACTCTGCGCCACGAAACTTCGGTAGTCTTCTTCGCGCCGCCGCAGCGCATCTTCCGCCCGCTTGCGCTCGGTGATGTCCAGGATTGTGGACTGAATCAGCGGCGGGTTCTGGCCCTCCGTGAGTAGAACGCTATTCAGCAAAACCCAGAACTGCGTCCCGTCCGCTCGCCGGAGTTGCAACTCCCGGTTAAAGAAGGCCCCGCTCCGCTTCAGTTCGCACACCAGCAGCTCTCGCTCCGCCGGATCGGGATAGCACTCCGCAATCTGGCGTCCGCGACACTCCGTCGCGCGGTCATGTCCGAACATGTGGGCCCAGGCATCGTTGCAATCGATGACCTGCCCTTCCATGTTGATAATGCCGACTCCCGCCACCGTTTTTTCGAACAGCATCCGATACTGGCGCTCCGAACTGCGCTGCGCCGATTCTGCCCGCTTGCGCTCCGTAATGTCGCGCGCCATCCCGCGCACAATCGGAAACGCCACACCTTCCGTCCGCAGTGTATTCTTGTATTCCCAGATCTTGCGCTCTCCGTTTCGCGCCAAAACGCACAACAGCCCCTGGTCAGCCCCCGTCGTCTTGATCCTCTCCAGATAGGCGTCGAACTGTTCGCGAGCCTCGGGCGCGATGAACTCCCGCATCGGCATCTTCATCAGTTCGGCAACCTTATACCCCAGTAGGCGCGCTGGCGCCGGATTCACCGACAGGAACCTCCCTTCCAGGTCGTGCGTGCATACCAGATCCTGACTGTTTTCCACCAGGTCCCGGTAGCGATCTTCGCTCTCCCGCAACACATTTTCTGTCTGCTTGCGCTCCGTGATGTCCTGGGCCATCACCAGGTACACCTCATGCGGTTCCTGCTCACGCCACATCGGCGCGACGTTCACCTGCGCCCAAACCTCCGCTCCATCGGGACGACAATAGCGTTTCTCCAGTTCGAAGACCGCTGATCGTCCTTCGGCGAAATCTCCTCGTTTTGTGAGGCTCTCCGCCAGGTCATCGGGATGGGTCACGCTCTGGAAATCCAGCTTCAGCACTTCCTCCTCGCTTCGCCCAAGAATCTCGCAGAACTTGGGATTCACATCGAGAAAGTGCCCGCTCTCCTTGTCCACCAGGGCGATGCCCACGGGAGATCTTTCGTACACCGCCCGGAATCGCTTCTCGCTTCCTTGCAGTGCCTCTTTCGTCCGCTTGCGCTCCGTGATGTCCTGCAACACACCCGCAACTCGGTCAACCCTACCCGCCCCATCGATCGGAAAGTAAGAGATAAAGAGATCCCGCTCGCCGCGCTCCGGGTACTTGTACTGCATTTCGAATTGGACGACTTTGCCCTGGAGGCACTCATCCAGTTTTTCCTTCAAGGTTGTCTCAAAAACTCCCGGGTTCAATATTTCCTGGATCGGTCTGTCGATCATCTCCTCTCGCGTGATCCCTCGATGACTCAGATAGGCGCGATTCGCGATTACGCAGCGGTAGTCGCGATCTACCACGACGATCATCTCTTCCACACCCTCCACCGCTCTCTCGAATTCCTGCAGCCTGGCCTCGCGCCGTCGGTACATATCTGCTAGACCACTAACCGCCACTCCCAGGACCGAGAACACCCCGAGTCCCACAATATCCCCCACACGGTTGGTGCCGAACAAATTCAGCGCAGACCAAAAAAAGTATGCAACCGATGCCGTCGAAAGGAGAGTGGCAAAGGTGCCCGGCCCAAAACCCGCCAGCAGGGCCACGAGTAGGATTGCGGGGACATACAGGATAAAGGGAGGGAAGAGCCCGAGCGCTACTCCTACGGCATACCGCAGCAGAGTTGCTGCAGCCACCGCTACCAGCGCAAACCCGTACCGCCGCGGCCAAGTGTGCAACCAGTACTGGAACGCTCCAATGGTTTCCCTTCGATCGGCAGAACTCATAGCCAACCTCTCGCTTCATGGGATTCCCTGGGTCTAAACCCGCGCGCCCTTCGCACTTTCGAAATCATCCGCGAAGCGCAACGGCGTGCGGTAACGTCTCCTTGTGCAAAGAAGAGTTTCCGCCGATCAAACTTGCCTATCTGATGATCTGGCTCGACTGCCTGGGGGAGGTAGCAGACCAGCGCCTCACATCATGACTGGGGGACATCTTAGCGGTCTGTGATTCGAGTCACACGTCTTCGGCCTGCCCATCATAGACTCAGCCTTATTGCCCCTGCAGCCACACGCAAGATCGCCGCTGTACCGTTTGGCAACATTCAGGGAATGATTGGCGGGACGGACAGGACGTTAGAATGATTCCAAGTAGAAGGGGGGCGGACGCAGTCCTGTCCCTTGGCCTGGGGCGGATCGCGCCACGGTCTGCTTCAACAGTTCCGTGATTTCCGTTTCCAGCATCCGGCGCTCCTCCGCCCAAAGTTGGGTAAACCGGAACGGCTGCAGACAGCCATTCGCTTCCCACATCGGAAACAGCATTTCAGCTTTGGGCTGCACCACACTGGCGCCAATCGGAAGCGTCAATCCAACTTTGGATCGTTCTTCCAGGTAGTTCGAGATCTCCAACAACCCTCCCGTAACTGAGAGCTGGTGCAGTTTGGCTGCCACCTGTCGGCCATTCTCAAGTTGAATGGTGACGCAGATTCTGCCCCGCAGGCCTACGCGGGTGGCTCGTATGGGCCGCCGCATTTGAAGGGAACGAGTCATTACCAATCCGGCTATTTCACGAGCTACAGTTCTTCGAAAGTTAGAGGCGTGTCACCGCGCTATCCATGCTGGACGCTTGCCACCCGCAACCGATCCGTCCGTCGCATCATTGCCCAGTCATACTCATAGGCCGTTCCACACGCCAAGCAGGTCTGGTAGTGACGGCCGTCTTCGCCGATGCGCGGCCACGAGAACCGGTGCGTACAACCACGTCCGAAAAGCCTCTTCAGGAATTTCAATGGGTCACCCCCTGGTTTCGGCTCTTCCAGTGATCGAGCCAACGGGAGAAGAAAGGCTTGCGCCGGTCGCTCAGCATATTCTGAAGCGACGACAACAAAATGCTCGACGGCTGTGACTTCGACAAGAACGTATCCACCGACCTCAGCTTGCTTTTCGGCAGCGGACCGTACGCCGACAACAGCATGATCGGGATCTGGGAATTAATACTCTTCATCTTCGCCGCCACCACGTCGCCGTTCATCCCGGGCATTTGATAGTCCAGCACCACCGCATCCACCTCATGCGAGCGGAACAGCTTCAGCCCCTCGTCCCCGCCACTCGCTTCCAAAACTTCATATCCGCTCTTTTCGAGCAGCATCTTGCGCCCAATGAGCCCGTTCCAGTGGTCGTCGATGCAGAGAATTCTTGCCTTCGCGCGAGACACGAGGAGTCACATTCCGATCTGGCCAGGTTGATTTCTTGTTCAGCGCGCAATTCCCGAACACGAAACTGCGTTTGCTGGATTACGAAGTGGTGGGCTCTCTGAGTCTGCTTGCAACTCCTCTTTCTTTCAAATTACGAATGGGCACTTAGTGAGCGGTTACCCACCGATCTAGCAGTTTGCTGAAAAACTTTGATTTTGGGTGGCAGTTTGCTGAAAAACTCGATTTCGGGTGGCGCAGCGCTTTAAGCGCTGCGATAAAGACTTTCCTTTCTGCAAGGGCTTTAGAGTGTGCGTGAGAACCACAGTTTCGACGGTGCGGTGGAAAGACTTCAGATCTTAGCCGCGAAGCGGCGTAAGAATGCAGCCCACGGCGTAAGCCATGGGTGGTTAGTGGGAGATGAGCGAGCCCCAGCGGGGCGAAAGAGTCGTTCTCACGCACACTCTTTAGCCCCCGAGGCGGACGAGCCGAGTTTTTCAGCAAACTGCTAGGGAGCAAGCATCCCCTCGGGCGAGAGTTCTCCATCTTGCGCACGGAAGTGGGAAGCTCCAATGGCTCCTGTTTGCACCCCTGGGGTTCCCACCTGGAGTTCAACCACGTCTGGTCGAAAAGAGTGCCCCTTTACGCAAGTCGGTCCGGAGGGAACTGTCGACGCCACCGCCTACTACCTCCGGACGATTCCGGTCCGAATTGGGGCGCACACCCGTTCGTGGCCCTTACCTTTTCCACAGCCTTTAATGCGATTCCTGTGACGAACAACCTTTACTGAGGGTAAGGAAAAGGGCAAGACTGGAGAACATGCCAGAATGCTCATCCAACAGCCTCGCTTTCACCCTCTGCTGGCCGGAGCCCGCAGCTAACTCCTTATTCTGCAATATTTTGCCTGCAAGTCCTTATGGCTCAAGATTTTGCCGATGCCACAGCGATATCTTACGTGCAACCCTTTGAAAACAGGGATTAGGGATTTTAGCGAATTACGACAAAAAAAATGTGGGGTATTCGCCCCCCTCTCCGGCCCGAGCACGCCACCATGCGCGACATTGCGGCTCTCCGCTTTGCCGCTCATGAAGCCGCTCCGGAAGGCCGTGCTGGACCTGGTCGAAACCACGAGCCCGGACTCGCTGTCTATTCCCAACGCAACCCCGGTTTGACACCGTTTCCCGCCTTACCTAGACTGCCAGAGTACAGGTTCCGCGAGGTCCAAGCATGGGCTGGCTGCAAAACAAGTTCGAGAAGAATTTCATGATCAGCACAGTTGATTACGTCTTCAACTGGGCGCGCAAGTCGGCGGTATGGCCGATGACGTTTGGTCTGGCCTGCTGCGCGATCGAGATGATCGCCTCTTCCACCTCGCGCTTCGACATCGCGCGCTTCGGCTCGGAAGTCTTCCGTCCCAGCCCCCGCCAAAGCGACCTGATGATCGTCGCCGGCACCGTCACTCTGAAGATGGCGCCGGTGGTCAAACGCATCTATGACCAGATGCCCGATCCGAAGTGGGTGATCTCGATGGGCGCGTGCTCGTCCGTGGGCGGCCCGTTCAATACCTACGCGGTGCTCCAAGGCGTCGACAAGATCGTCCCGGTGGATGTCTACGTCACCGGATGCCCGCCGCGTCCCGAGAACCTTTTCTACGCGCTCCTCAAGCTGCAAGACAAGATCGACACCATGACCCTGGCGAAGAAGCCCACTGTAGTCCGCCTCGATCCAAACATGGTCGAGAACTTCAAGCGCCAGGTAATGATCGCGCAAACGCTGCAGCCAAAGTAGCTGTCAGCGAAGCAACTCATGTGGGGACACCCGCCCTCGGCTGTCCGGCCGAGCAAGGCTCGGCTTCTCACCACGAGCACAAACGATGCCGACCTTCATCAAACTCACCACCCAATCCGACCTCCCCGCCGCCGACGAAGCTAAAGAATTCTCCTGCGGCGACAAGACCATCTGCGTCGCCAACGTAAACGGCGCCTACAGCGCTATGGACAACGTTTGCCTGCACCGCGGCGGCCCGCTCGGCGAAGGCATGATCGAGAACGGCAAGGTAGTCTGCCCCTGGCACGGCTGGCAGTGGGATCCTAAAACCGGCGAGGCCGTGCACAATGCGAATGCGAAAGTCGCCGTCTATCCTCTCAAGATTGAAAACGGCGACGTGCTGATCGAAGTCTAAGCCGGACGCAACCTCTCGGCGCTGGAAATGATCTCTGCCGTATCCTCAATCAATCGCGTCTTGACCCTCGCGGGTTGCTGGAAGGATTCAGTGTTGCACGGAACCAACCAGATCGTTCTTCAGCAGACTGATTTCCACGCGTCCCCCGCTGCCATGTTTCGCCATGGTTCCATCCGCGCCGGCCACTGGCGCATTTCCCATGCTCATCACATAAATCCGGTAGACCGGAATCTGGTGGCTCAGCACCAGATACCGCACCACCGAGTCCGCCATCTTCTGCGAACTGGCAATGGCAGCCTGACCGCGGCCCGGAGCAAATCCGCGTACTTCGATGATGTAGCTGCGCTGATCCTTCAACGGCGTCGCCATCTCATCCAGCGCATCCTTCGCCGATTTGCTCAGCACAGTCTGGCCGGGACGGAAACGAATCTCCGTTTGCGCGCTGCCTTTGTATTGATCGAGGCTGCCTACCATCTGCTCCGCCGAAGAGACGCGAGTCGAAGCCTGGGTCGCAGCCGTCTGCGCCAACTGTGCCTTGTTGCTGGCATCGGTCGCATGCTGGTCCGCCAGGCTGGTCTTTTCCGACGCCCTCTGAAGACCCTGCGTCGCCCGTGAATCCACATCCTTGATCGACTTGCTGTTTTCCGAGGTCAACTGGTCCAGTTCGTTGATCCGGTCGCGGATCGGCGCGACGTGCCGCTGCACGTACTTCTTGCTGGCAAACGGGTGCGTCACCAGATTCACCAGATTAGGATCGTCGCCGTCCCAGAAATTCGTCGGTGTGTCGGCGGGGATCGGCTCCCGGTCACTGGCGCTCTGAGGAGCGGAGCCGGTCGCCGGTGCTGCGGTTGAGTTAGTTTGCTGCGCGAACCCCGGAAGCGCAAGCACCATGGACGAAAGCAGCGTGATAAATATTTGATTCTTCATTTTTGTTCTTCTTCCGAGTGGCACATTGGGGCTCCACTCCAGCCAGATGGGAGATAATCGACCCCTAGATTGTGCCCCTAGCGGGCAAAACGTGCAAGCCATTCATACTCGCACCTACCGGCATCGAAGCCCCAAATCCCGCACCCCTCAACGGTTTTAGTCGGAGTATACTAGGGGGTTGTGATCATATTTCATTCTTCCACCGTCCCGAACCCAGCCCACAGAATATACAGGTGCTCTAATGTCGGCTCGACATGCCATCCTCTGCGCCAAATTAAAGCAACTAGGATTCACGCAGGAAAACCAAATGCGACTCTACGGCGAGGAGTTCAAATTCCTTAGCGACCCCACCGTCTTGGCAGACGGCACGGTCTTTGTCGATGCCGTCGAGAAGCGCTCTCACCTGGCTCGGCGGATTTTCATTCCTTTGCCGATCGTCAACATGGCCGATACCGGACCGAAAGCGGCCTGATCTTTTTTCGGGCATCGCCCGTGATCGCCATCACTGCCGGTCAGCTGCGCATCTTCTAGCATGAGCGCTGCTGAGGAGGCTTCATGGCAACTCAAACTCTGTCTCTCGAAACAATCGAGGACTTCCTGGCTCAGAAGCGAATCGCCATGGTTGGCATCTCGCGGGAACCGCGCAACTTTAGCGTCATGCTCTTCGAAGAACTCTGCCGCCGCGGTTATGACGTGTTTCCGGTCAATCCCAGCACTCCTAATGTGCTCGGCCGGCCCTGCTTCGCTCGCGTGCAAGACATCCACCCACCGGTCGACGCCGCTCTCCTGATGACCTCGCCCGCAGTGACGGACACAGTCGTCGCCGATTGTGCCGAAGCCGGCATCCGTCGAGTCTGGATGTACCGCGCCGCCGGCAAAGGCGCCGTCAGTCCGGCCGCAATCGCATTCTGCCAGGAGCACGGAATCCAGGTCGTTCCCGGACAGTGCCCCTTTATGTTTCTTCCCGCCGCCGGAACCGTCCATCGTCTCCACGGTTTCGTCCGCAAGATCACCGGCCGCTACCCGCACCGCCATTGCGCTTAGTGGGAATGTATTGCTGGGTGGTCGTTTTTCTCCGCCCTACGTACCAAAGTAATGCCCTCGTGAGCGAAATCACATCTGATCGAGTCCAGCGTCCACTCCAATAACCATGGAGGCCCCTCGATGCGTCCCTGGCAAATCACGCTCGCTATAGCTGGGCTCGCCGCACTCTTGACGATCGGCAGCGTTGCACTCCACGCGTCCCCATTCGTCGTTTTTCCCAAGGCCACCGAGCTAGTTTCACCGGACGCTCGCTTTACCGTGCGCAGCGTCGATGCCGCCGGTGCGCGTCCGATTTCGTCGGCACCTTCCACTCTCTGTGGCTCTTCGAATTGGCCACCGGACGTTCGCGGAAACTCTGCGACTATCTGGGCGTGGCCTCCGCTGCATGGTCGAGCAATGACTACCTCATCGTGACCCAATATGTCGGCAAGCGGACTTCACGAACGCTGGTTTTTTCCGCGGTCAACGCGCAAGAGCCCGTCATGCTCGACAAGGCCGCGCTGATCCAACTGGTCGCTACCGAACTCCGCCCCGCGTTACGGGAAAATGATCACTGTGTTCGTCGAAGGCTCGCGCGTCGAGCAAGACACTCTCCATCTCTCTGTCTGGGGATACGGCCCGCACGATCCCAACGGCTTTCGCTTGCGCTGCGAATACTCCCCGCGGGAAGGCGCCATCTCCTGCATCGAAGAACACGGCTCCCGCTAATACCCGCTTACATGCCGGAGGTGCGCGATTGAGTCTGGGTGGCTCAGCTTGGAGCCAATCTGCTCGGGGGGGCGTCATCCTGAGCGAAGCCGCTCTTGAGGCGGAGCGAAGGATCTCGCGCGGACTAAGACCAATCAGAACTGTCTCGACGGATACTTCGTGTTCTTTCGCTCCGTCTTCAGCATCTTGCGCTCTGCCTTCTTTTGCGCCTTCGCGTACTTCTTCTGTGCTTTCGCCTGCTTCTTCTGCGCCTTTCGCACATCGCGACTCTGGGACGAACTGCTAGCCCGCGGTTGCGCGCTAGCCGGAACCGACCACCCTACACTCAAAATGCCCAGTAAAATAAAGCCCGCTAGTCTCATCATGAACGTCCCCCACCGATCTTTCAATGATTCTACCGTAGCCATGTCCGTGCCCCTCAACCAGAGAACGCCACAAGGACTCATGGTTGCATTTTTCTTCATCTTGACAGCGCACGTTCCACAAAGTCATACTCCCGGCCTGACTCTAGGGCCCCGACAGCAGCATGTGCACTGAGCACCGCCTCCCTCCGGTGCCAAGGAATCCCGCCGTACGAAATCGGAGGAAGCTCACCGTTTGACTCTGATCTCAATACGAAACCTAAACTGTCCTTCTTACGCACAGGAGATTCGTCGATGCAGGATTCAACACGCTCCACGCAGAAGTTCTTCTATCACCTCGGTGCGATGCTTGTCGTGGCAATCCTCGCCGCTCCAGTCGCCTCCGCTCAAAGCACTTTCGCGACGATCCATGAATTCACGGGTACAGACGGCGCGTCTCCCGTCGGGAATCTGGTCTCAGACTCCGCTGGAAATCTCTACGGAGTCACCACCATTGGCGGCCAGCAGAACCCAGCTACCTGCACTCTTACCGGGTCTGGTAACTATTGTGGTACCGCATTCAAGCTCGCCAGATCATCGAGTGGCCAGTGGCAGGAAACAGTTCTTTACGAATTCCAGGGCGGAAATGACGGCGGCAATCCCTTAGGCGGACTGACCATTGACGCGAGCGGCAACCTTTACGGGACAGCCGCTGTCGGAGGCGGCGAGTACAACGGCGTGGTATTCGAACTGTCACCCACCAAGAGCGGCTCCTGGACAGAAACGGTTCTGTACTACTTCGTAGGCGGCAGTGACGGTTACTTTCCGGAAGGCAACCTCGTCTTCGACAAGTCAGGAAATCTTTACGGCACAACCTACGGAGGAGGCACCGGCTATTGCGGCCTTGGCGCCTCCTGCGGCACCATTTTCGAGCTCTCCAAAGGCTCCGGCGGCATTTGGAATGAGACCATCCTTTACAACTTTGCCAGCCTCAATGACGGCGCGAATCCCAGGGCCGGCATGATCTTCGATTCGCACGGCAATCTTTACGGAACAACCTCAGACGGCGGCACACGGGCAACACTTATTGCGGGTACCCCTACTACGGCTGTGGTACCGTCTTCGAACTAACGCCAACAGCGGGAGCATGGACCAAGACGATCCTCTACACGTTCAACGACAGCACCGATGGGGCATACCCGGATGCGAGCCTGATCTTCGACGCCGCCGGCAATCTATACGGCACCGCAGCCGGGGGCGGCGATATCAATGGATGCGAACTTGTCGGCTGTGGCGTGGTGTTTAAACTCTCTCCGAACTCTTCCGGCGGCTGGAACGAGGTTGTGCTGCACGCCTTCAAGAACAACGGCAGCAATGTTGGCGCAGGGGGTGGCGTGCCGGTCGGCAGTCTCACTTTCGACTCGGCTCACAATCTCTACGGCACCGCTCCACAAGGTGGAATTGTGAAAGGCGGCACGCTCGGCGCGGGCGTCATCTTCAAGCTCTCGCAGAACTCAACCAAGGCTTGGCAGGAGACCGTGCTCCACACATTCTCCGGCCCCGATGGTGCGGGCCCGGCTTCCGGCCTATTGTTCGATTCAGCAGGCAAGCTCCTGGGGACAACGGCCTCCGGAGGAGTCTCGAACGGCTCCGCCTGCGGCGGCATCTCGTGCGGCGTGGTCTTCGAAATCAAGCCCTAGTCCTTCACGGCCTTGTCCGTAATCTCGAGCCCCTTGTCGAGGATGGCGAACGCCTCGCGCAGTTGCTGCTCGTTAATGCACAGCGGAGGATTCGTATAGAAGGTGTTCCATCGCACCAGCGTGTAAAGCCCCTGCTCGCGGAAGAAACGGCCCAGCGCTCCCATCTCTTCTGACGTGCCGTTGAACGGAGCCATCGGCTGCATCGTCTTGCGGCTGCGCACCAGCTCTACAATGCCGAACAGCCCGATCGACCGCACCGCCCCGACCGACGGATGCTTCGCCTGCAACTCGGCGCCGAGTTGCTTCATGATCGCGCCCATCTTCCTCGCGTTCTCAAGTAGATGATCTTCTTCGTAGACGCGAATCGTAGCCAGCGCCGCGGCGCAGCCCATGGGATGCGAGTTGTACGTCAGTCCGCCGTAGAACACCTTGTCCTGGAAGTACTGCGCAATGTGATGCCGCATTCCCACCGCTCCGAGCGGCAGATAGCTCGAAGTAAGTCCCTTGGCCATGCAGATCAAGTCCGGAACGACCTTCCAGTGATCCACCGCGAACCACTCGCCCGTGCGCCCGAATCCCGCCATCACTTCGTCGGCGATCATCAGGATCCCGTACTTGTCGCAAAGCTTGCGCACGCCCTCGAGATAACCATCGGGCGGAATGAGAATGCCGTTCGTGCCCACAACGGTTTCGAGAATGAAAGCCGCAATGGTATGCGGTCCTTCCAGTTGCATCGTCTCTTCGATCATGGCCAGCGATGTTTCCGCCGACTCCCACCCGCGCTCGATGCCGTGATAAGGATCGAGCACGCGCACCACGCCCGGAATGCCAGGCTCGGCAGCCCAGCGTCGCGGGTCTCCGGTCAACGAGATCGCGCCCGCGGTCGCACCATGATACGAGCGGTAGCGGGCCATGATCTTGTGGCGCCCGGTAAAGAAGCGCGAGATCTTGATTGCGTTCTCGTTGGCCTCTGCGCCGCCATTGGTGAAGAAGAACGTGTCGATGTCGCCGGGAGTAATCTCGGCGAGCTTGGCCCCCAGCCGCGCGCGCGGCTCAGTCGCCATGAAAGGGTTCGCGTAGGCCAACGTCGCCGCTTGCTCGCTGATCGCCCGCACGACGCGCTCGTCCCCGTGGCCAATGTTCACCGACATTAGCTGGCTGTTGAAGTCGATGAAGCGTTTGCCCTCCGGCGTCCAGAAGTAAATGCCCTTGGCGCGGGCAACGGGGATCGGGTCAACCTTCGACTGCGCCGACCACTCAAACAGCGTGTGCTTCTTGGTGAGATCAACAATCTCCTGCCCAGTCATCGCGGGATTAGCGAGTGTAGTAGTCATGGATTCCTCAGATTGAGTCATTGTGCCATTGAGTGATTGGGTGATTGCCGATTGAATGTTTCAATCGCTCAATGACTCAATCCTCAATCGCTCAATTCTAGAACTTGCGGCTGTGCTCTTTGGCCCAGCGTTCGACGACGACTTTCTTGTCAGTGTAGAACTCAATGGCATCGCGGCCCTGCCCATGCAGATCGCCGAAGAAGCTGTTCTTCCATCCACTGAACGGGAAGTAGGCCATGGGCGCGGCGACTCCGATGTTGATGCCGATGTTGCCCGCGGGCGCTTCGTAGCGGAAGCGGCGCGCGGCCGATCCGCTCGAGGTGAACAGCGACGCCTGGTTGCCGTAAGCACTGCGTTCGAGGAACGCCAGAGCTTCGTCCATATTGTCGGCGTAAACGAGACTCAGCACCGGTCCGAAGATTTCGGTATCGGCAAGATCGCTCGTCGGCGGAACGTCGTCAAGGATCGTGGGCTTCACAAAGTTGCCGGATTCGAGTTTCGGGATCTTCGCATTGCGGCCGTCGATTAAGACCTTCGCGCCCTGCTTCTCACCAAGACCGATCAACGATTCGATCCGTTCCTTGCTCTGCTGCGTGATCACCGGCCCCATCTGCACGCCGTCTTCAAGCCCGTTGCCGACTTTAAGTTTCGAGGCGGCGTCGGCGATCGAGTCACGGAACGTTTTCTGCGCTTCGCCAATCATGACCGCGACCGAGACGGCGAGACAACGCTGTCCGGCGCAGCCGAAGGCGCTGTCACTGATGATCTGCGTCGCCATCGGCATGTCGGCGTCGGGGAGAACGACGACGTGGTTCTTGGCGCCGCCCTGGCACTGGCAGCGTTTCCCTTGCTCGCCCGAGCGAGCGTAGATGTAGCGTGCGACCGGAGTGGACCCAACGAAACTGATGGCACGAACTTTTGGGTGATCAATGAGCGCATCGACTACGGCCTTACCGCCATTGACGAGATTGACGACGCCCTTGGGCAGACCAGTCTTTGCGAGGAGTTCGTATACGTAGCGCATGGTGAGCGGCACGCGCTCGCTCGGTTTGAGAATGAATGTGTTGCCCGTGGCGATGGCGTAAGGCAGATACCAGAACGCGATCATGCCGGGAAAATTAAAGGGCACGATAGCAGCCGTGACGCCGATGGGCTGGCGGATCATCATCTCGTCGATGCCGCGGGCGACGTCTTCGAGGTTGTAGCCCTGCATCATCATCGGAATGCCGCAAGCCACTTCGACATTTTCAATGGCGCGGCGCATTTCGGCTTTGGCTTCGGTGAAGGTCTTGCCGTTCTCCACCGTAATGATGCGGCCGATGTCGTCGATGTGTTCTTCGAGCAGCATCTTCAGCTTGAACAAGGGCTGAATGCGATCTTCGGGCGGAGTACGGCGCCATTCAGGGAAAGCTGCCGCTGCGGCTTCAATCGCCGTGTTGACTTCAGCGGCGTCCGCAAGCGGCACGCTGGCCAGAATTTCGCCGGTCGCGGGATTGACGACGTCGCGCCACTCGGAGGATGGCGAGTCGGTCCACTGGCCGTTAATGTAGTTCGTCAGCTTAGTGGCGGGAGGTGCTGCTACGGTCATGATGAGTTCACCTCTGCTGTCGCAACAGCGCACGTGCATCGTCAGAATGCCTTGAGACAGCAATAATGATACAGCGTTACAGGGGTCCTTCGACTGCGGTTGTCCTTCGCGCTTGGCGCGCGAAGGTCAATCCTCGCTCAGGATGACAAATCTGACTCTCGTTCACTTCTCTGTAACGATGTCGACCGGACACCCGCGAGCCTTGATTTCCTGAACCAAATCGATGAAATCGCTGGCCATTTTCCTGGCGCCAGCGCCAACTGAGTCATAGTGCGTTATGACAAGTCGATATGGAACTTCGACGGCGTTAATGCTGTCCTTCTCGATACTGTCGATCAACGCGTCAAAGTTACGCCCGTGCCACTTCGGTGCGCCCACGACCGCAAAGAAGGCATCGTAAACATCGTCTCGACTCTGCCACGTTGAACCATCAAGGATGAGTTCCCTCATCAGAGTCCTCACACCAACTGCGCTACTGCGCCCTTCTGATCACACACCGTCGCGATTGCGGACTCGAGCACACTGAGCCCTTCGTCGATTTGCGCGTCGGTGGCGACCAGCGGCACCAGGATGCGGATCACGTTGGAGTACGTGCCGGCTGTGATTGTGATCAAGCCGCGCTCGTAACAATATTGCGTGATCTTCTTTGTCTCCTCTGTAGCCGGAGCTTTCGTTTCCTGCGACTTTACGAGTTCGATAGCCTGCATGCCGCCGAGGCCACGCACGTCGCCGATGATGGTCCAGCGGCGCTGCCACTCGCGGGCACGGCGCTGAAAGCGCTCTCCGAGTTCGTTGGCGCGCGCCAGTAGATTCTCGCATTCGAACAAGTCGAGCACAGCCAGCGCGGCGGCGCACGAGAGCGGGTTGCCGGCGAACGTTCCGCCGAGGCCGCCGGGGCCGGGAGCGTCCATGATTTCGGCACGGCCAGTAACGGCAGCAAGCGGCAAACCTCCGCCCAGCGACTTCGCCGTGACGATGAGATCCGGCTCGATTCCATAGCGCTCGCTCGCGAAAAGCGCGCCGGTGCGTCCGAAGCCGGACTGGACTTCATCGGCGATGAAGAGGATGCCGTGCTTGTGGCACAGATCGATCAGAACCTTGAAGTAATCCGGCGGAGGCGCGATGAATCCACCTTCTCCGAGCACCGGCTCCGCAATCACGGCCGCCACTTCTTCGTTCGCAACCACACGCTTGAACGTGTCTTCGAGATGGCGCGCACAGTAAAGATCGCACGACGGATACTTCATGTTGTAGGAACATCGATAGCAGTAAGCAAACGGGACGCGATACACCTCGGCGGGGAACGGCGCGAATCCTGCCTTGTATGGATGCGTCTTGCTGGTCAGGGCCAGAGTCATCATGGTGCGGCCGTGGAAGGCGTCTTCGAAGGCGATGATGCCGGGGCGCTTGGTATAGGCTCGGGCAATCTTCACCGCATTCTCAACCGCCTCGGCGCCCGTGTTGACGAAAATGGTTTTCTTTGCAAACTTCCCCGGCGTCACGTCGTTCATGCGCTCGGCTAGAAGGACGTAGCTCTCGTAGGGAGTGACCTGCACGCAGGTGTGCAGGAAACGGTCGAGTTGGTCTTTGACGGCTTCGACGACCGCTTCCTGGCGATGACCGACGTTGAGGCAGCCGATGCCACCGGCGAAATCAAGGTAGCGGTTGCCGTCGACATCTTCGAGCCAGGCATCTTCGGCCTTGGCGACATAGATGGGCGTGCCGTGAGAAAGGCCGCGGGGCACGGCTTTAGTGCGGCGCTCGGACAAGGCCTTGGACTTCGGGCCCGGGATGGAAGTGCGCAATTGAATCGTAGACATCGTGAATTCCAGTTCTCGGTTCTCAGTTAACAGCTTTCGGCGCTCGGCTTCTGACCCTCAGCGGCTAAAGCCGCGCTGATTCCGACTTCTTCGGCACGCCTGAAGGCGTGCCCTGATACGAAGCGTCTCAGTACCAACCAATTGGCGCTTCGTTCAGGTTGATGTAGACCTGCTTGGTTTCCAGATATTCTTCGACTCCCCAGGGGCCAAGTTCGCGGCCGAAGCCGGATTGCTTGTACCCTCCCCACGGCGCTTCTACATAGGTAGGCTGCATGTGGTTGACCCAGACGATTCCTGCGCGCAGAGCTTTTACGGAGCGCATGGCCTTGAAAATGTCCCGCGTCCAAACGGCGGCGGCGAGGCCATACGGCGAATCGTTAGCGATTTTGAGCGCGTCCTTCTCATCCTCAAACGGAATCACGGCCGCGACCGGGCCGAAGATCTCTTCACGGGCGATGCGGTCGCTGTTTTTCACGTCGTAGAAAATTGTCGGCTGCACATAGTAGCCCTTGGCGAACTTTTCGGGACGTCCGCCGCCGGATGCGAGTTTCGCCTCTTTCTTGCCGATCTCGATATAGGAGTTCACGCGGTCGTATTGCTCTTTGCTGACCAGCGGCCCCATCTTGGTTTCGCGTTCGAGAGGTGGACCGAGCTTGATTTTCTTAGCTTTCTCGGCCATGGCATCAACAAAGTTCTTATAGATGGATTTCTGCACCAGGATACGGCTACCGGCAGAGCACACCTCGCCTTGATTGATGAAGACGCCGAAGAGCGCGCCGTCGATAGCGGCTTCGAAATCGGCGTCGGCGAAGAAGATGTTGGGCGACTTGCCGCCAAGCTCGAGCGTGACGCGCTTCACGGTGTCGGCGGCCTGTTTGACGATGATCTTGCCGACGGCGGCGCTGCCGGTAAAGGCGATCTTGTTCACGTCGGGATGCTGGACGAGCGGAGCGCCGCAGGACTCGCCGAAACCGGTGATGACGTTGACGACGCCCGGAGGCAGGCCGCAGTCGGCGAAGTGCCTCGCTAGTTCGAGAGCCGTGAGCGGAGTCTGCTCGGCGGGCTTCAGCACGCAAGTGCAACCAGCGGCCAGCGCAGGCGCCAGCTTCCATGCAGCCATCAGCAGAGGATAGTTCCACGGGATGATCTGTCCGGCAACCCCAACTGGCTCTTTGAGCGTGAGGGACATAGCGTTGTCGGGAACGGGATTGACGTAGCCGACGACCTTGGTGGCGAGTCCACCGTAATATTCGAAGCAGGTGGCGACATCGTTGAGATCGTACTCGGCTTCGACAATGGGCTTGCCGGTGTTGCGGCACTCGAGTTCGGCGAGCGCGGGCAGGTTCTGGCGAACTTTGTCGGCGAGGCGGAACAGGACACGGCCCCGCTCCTGCGCGGTCGTGGTCGCCCACGGGCCCTCCTCGAAAGCAGCTTTGGCGGCGGCCACGGCGCGATTCACGTCGTCGCCGGAGGCCTCGGGAACCTGGGCAATTACCTCTTCGGTCGAGGGATCATAAACGGGGAAGGTCTTCGCGGATTTGCTTGCGACCCATTCGCCGTTGATGAACATCTGGTAAGTCTTTACGTCGGCCTGAACTCCGCTGGGCATCGTGGCCTCCTGGCAGGGGGCTAAAGCCCCAATCTTCCGTGTGTCTTAAACGGCGCGGCTAAAGCCGCGCCCTGATACGAACCCTTCCCAACTGCTTGCGAGCTGCGCTCGCAGGACGGCCGAGGGCGGCTGTCCCCACATAAATCGAAATCAGCGCCGGACTTCGCTCGCCGTAGCTGGCGTGGCGATAGCGGCGAGCTGAATCCGTTGTGACGCTTTACGGCGTCCGTAAACGAAAAAGAAAAATGCGGCCAGACCGATGAAGAACAGCGTGCCTCCGAACATCCACAACTCGTAGGACCACAGCGACGTGATCTGCTGGGCCGGGAAGAATACGAGAGCGATGCCGAGAATCGTGGTCAGGAAGCCGCTAGTCCCAGCGAGAAACAGCGTGGCGCGACCGTACTGCCCTTTCGGAGCCGACTCCGTCACCGCAAATTTCACCAGCGCGCCGAACATGTAAACGAACGGAACCAGTTGCAGCACGACGGCCAACGACAGCAGCTTCTGAAAGGTTTCCTGCACCCCGGCGCCAACAAAATTCAAGATGACTAGAACGGCTGACACAATTCCCTGGACGATGAGCGCAGCATACGGCGTAGCGTAACGTGGATGGACCTTCCCCAGCCACGACGGCATGTAGGAATCGAGCCCGGCGACGAAGGGAATGCGCGAGCAGCCACCGATCCAGGCCGAGCCGATGCCGGCGATGGCCAGACTCAACATGAGAGCAAAGGGAACGCTGATCCAACTCACTCCGACGCGGGCGGCCATTCCAGTTACGGCCTGCACCACACCTTGCAACACGTTGACGTTCTTGCCGACTGCGATGAGTAAGGTCAGCGTCGCGGCAATGTAGAGAGTGCCGGACAGCAGTCCTCCCCATGCGACGGCTCCGGGGAGAGTACGCCGCGGGTCCTGGATTTCGTCCCCCATGACGGAAGCGAGTTCGAGGCCGACCAGGCCAAAGCAGATGACGCCAAAAGAATTGAGAACGAAGCGCGGGTTGGCGGGGATCTTGAAATCGGCGGCCGTGATGCCGGTGCCGAAGCGCGACCAGATGACAACGCCGAGCCCGACCAGGACAGCGGCCGCGATGAAGGTTCCGACCGCGCCAGCATTGTTGATCCACTTGCCAACGCCGAGGCCGAGGATGTTGAGAAGAGTCAGTAGTGCGAGAAGCGCGAGCGAGACGCTCGCAGCGAAGAGCTTGTTGTCGGGAAGGCCCTGGTGGCCGGGGCCAAGCACGTAGACCGACACGCCGACGAAATAGAGCATGACGGTCGGCACGTAGAGCATGTTGTTGGTCCAGTAGCACCAGCCGGAGAGGAATCCGTGGAAGTCCCCGAAAACCTCCTTGGCCCAGAGGTAGACGCCGCCTTCGCCGGGATATCGGTGGGCCAGTTCGATGACCGCGATGCCTTGAGGCCAGAAGAAAAGAAGAAGCGAGATGATCCAGAGCCAGATGGTGACGCCGCCGTTGGCGGCGATGGACGGGACCACGTTGAGATTGAAGACGGCAACGACGAAGAGCAGCACGAGATCGCGGCGTCCGAGCGCGCGGATCAGGTGGGGCTGTTCGGGTTGGGCAGTGGTAGACACTTTTCGAGTGTGGCTGCTAGCGCTGGTTGCAGAACAGCAGGTTCCTCACCGGGCTTGTGATCCGGTTCGGAATGACAAAGCTCATCTTGATGCCCATATCCTGTTGGTGCATGCAGGGCGGACAGGAGTGTCCGCCCCACACTGACATTTTCTAGTGCGCGACTGCTACCGGTGCGGCACGCTCTTGCTGCGCCTTCGCCAGCGAGGCGGCGATGTCGTTGAACGCGGCGAGGTGCTGGTCGATGTCGGCCTCGGTGTGCTGAACCGAGATCGTCCACTGCTCATCCCACCAATAGGGCTGGGCCATCACGCCGCGGTTGACCATACCGAACCAGTAGTGACGCCACAGGTCGACGTCGATCGTTTCCCAGTCGCGGTAGTTGCGAATTTCTTTCGGATAGAACATCAGTGCGCCGTTGGCTCCGGCCTGCGCGATGTAGGCCTGCAGGCCAACTTTCGCGATGGTGGCGCGATAGCCATCGGTCAGCTTCTTGCCCAGTTTGTCGACTTTGGCATAGTTCTCGCGGGTGAGGACTTCGCGGAATGTCGCGAGGCCCGCGGCCATCGAGACCGGGTTCGTGTTGTACGTGCCGCCGTGGAAGACCTTGTGCTGCGAGATCAGATCCATCACCGACCTGCTCGTACCGAAAGCGGCTAAGGGCAAGCCTCCGCCGATCGATTTGGCGAGACAGATCATGTCGGGATGAACGCCGAAGTATTCGCTGGCGCCGCCCCAACCGAGTTTGCAGCCGGTTTTGACTTCGTCGAAGATCAGCAGCGCGCCGTGTTTGTCGCAGATCTCGCGCAAGCCTTTCAGGAAGCCGGGTTGCGGAATGCAGAGGCCGACGTTCATGAGAATGGGCTCGAGGATGATCGCCGCAATCTCGTCGGGATTCTCTTTGAAGCGACGCTCAACGGTAGCGAGGTCGTTGAAGGTGGAAATGAGTACGTTAGCGATGGCCGATTTCGGCACGCCGAGACCGCCCGTAACCGCGGTCGGCGCATGGATATCGCCATAGTCGGGAGCGTGCGGCTTTACGCTGACCAGAGCGCTGTCGTGCAGGCCGTGGTAGGCGCCTTCGAACTTGACGATCTTGTCGCGTCCGGTGGCCGCGCGCGCGAGACGAATCGCGTGCATGGTCACTTCTGTGCCGCTATTGCCGAAGCGGCACATCTCGACCGGGAAGCGGGTGCAGATCTCTTCGGCGAGTTCCCACTCCATATCGTGGGGCATGCCGAACATGGTGCCGGTGGAGAGACGTTTCTCGACGGCCTTCATGACGGCGGGATGGCAGTGTCCAGCCATGAGCGCGCCGAAAGTCAGGTTGTGGTCGATGTATTCGTTGCCATCGAGGTCGCGGAACTTGCTGCCGCTGGCCTCTTTCACAAAGATCGGCCAGGGATCGTAGGCGCGATAGTTGCTGGCGACACCGAGAGGAATGCGTTTGAGATTCTTCTTGTGGGCTTCGGCGGATTTGGGCGTGCGCCGCTCGAAAGTGGCGAGTTCTTTCTGCAGATCGGGATACATCGAATTGCTCCGGGAAAACTCAGGCCGGCTATTTCCGGTAGATCAGCGGGCCATTAGATTGCCCGGGCGGTTGGAGCCGCCCGGGTTTGTAGGACTAGAAGTAGAACTTCAGTGCAAACTGCACCAGGCGCGGATCGCGAGCCTGCAGCACCTGGCCGAACGTCGTATTGCTGAAATTTCCGTCCGGGTTAACGAACTGCGTCTTGTTGAACAGGTTGAAAATGTCGGCCCGGAACTGGAAGTATTTCGCCTCTGACAGTGTAATCCTCTTTGAGACCGTGATATCCCATTGGTTTTCGCCCGGTCCGCAGCAGATCGAACGCGGGGTGGTCGCGAAGGTGCCGAGCGTGGGATCGGAAAATTGGTTCGGATTGAGGTAGAAACCGCCGTTGGTTTTGGGATTCTGGATCTGAAGCGGACCCGTTAACTGCGGGGCTCCCGCGCCAAGGAAGAACAAGCTGCTGATCAACTCGTTGTCATCCTGTGTCTGGATGCGGATGGGGAAGCCGCTCTGGAACTGGATGATTCCGGAGAGTTGCCAGTCATCGAGAACCTTCCCGGCAACACCGCTGTACTTGCGAGCGGGAATATCCCACACGTAGTTGATGACAAAGCGTTGTTTGGAATTGAACAGCGAGAGAGCGCGGCTGGCTTTGTAGTTGAAGGGATTGACGGTCTCTTCAAAGCTGGAAGCCCAGTCGAGCGACTTGCTGAGGGTATAGGCAGCCTGGAATTGCAAGCCATGAGAGAAGCGCTTTTCCAAGCTGGCTTGGAACGAGTTGTACGCGGACGCGGCGATTGTGTCCTCGGCAAAGATGTTGCTGAAGACGGGAATGCCGTCCGCGGGGCACCCTTGTCCCACACTCGCCCCGGATTGAACGCAATTCGGCGAGGAATAGGGCCTGAGACCTACCAACTGAACCGGCGAACCACCAGATGCACCCGTCACCACCCCTCCGCCGGGAAGATGGAAATTGAAGCCATTGGGGACCGTGACACTGAACTGATTGTCTTCTGCAAACGGACCGCAAGAACCTTGCACGCCGTAGGACAAAACGCTGGTGGGATCGTTCGAAGCCAGCGTCGCTATGTCGAGGCAGGTCTGCGGATTGGCGGCGTTGATGTCATGCGACGCCAGCAGACGATGTCCCTGCGATCCGACGTATCCGAGTTGGAGCACGAGGTCTTTTGCCAGTTCTCGCTGAATCGTGAAGTTGTACTGAGCGGTGTACTGGGTCCGCATCTTCGGTTGGAAATCGCCGTAGAGAAGCATGGGGCGGAAGCTCGCCCAATCGATTGAGGTACCCGGAGCGGGGCTCAGAATTCCATTGAAGGGATTGTTGTTGGTGTAACCGCCTTGAGCAACGAACGGAGTATTAAAGAACGTGGAGGGCAAAAAGGTGCTACCACCAAACGGCGGCTCCGCCCCGAACTGCTCGAGCACGAGTTGCTCCATCGGGTTGTAGAACAGACCCCAACCGGCGCGGATGCTGGTCCTGTTGTCCCGTCCCGGGCTCCACGCAATACCGACGCGGGGTGCGATAGCCTTGTAATAGGTCTGAGTCAGTCCGGCAGGAACGCCCGGATCGCCCGGCACTACGAGGCCGGTGGGCAGCACCCCTGCCGTTGCGCAGTCGCTCGATCCCAGGACCGACGCCTCGGTGGAGGTCATAACGCACGGGTACTTAGTGGTGTTCTGGCCCGGACGGAAGGTCTGTACGTGGTGAAGAACGTCGGTGAGTGGCGTGTCCAACTCCCAGCGAAGCCCATAATTCAGAGTGATGGAAGGCCTGATTTTCCAACTATCTTGCGCGAAAAAATACACACCGGTGCTGCGCACGTTCTCGCGCTGCGCTGAACCCTGGGAGTAGCTGTCGGCGGTGCCGAGAAGATATCCAGGATAATTGTCGGCGGAGCTGACGGCATTTAAGGTCGAACTATTGAAGGTGAACTGACCACTTACGTTGTAATACAGAGTCTGATCAAAGCGGGAACGCCGGACGTCAGCTCCGTACTTAAACTGATGATTCCCCTTAACCCAGGTCAAATTGTCCGCCCACATGAAGGAGTTACCGACCTGAGGCAGTTCGCCTTCCCAGCCATTGCCGAAAGCAACCCCTCCAGAAACGTTAACAAAGGGAACACCGGTGTGGCTCGAAGGTAACCCGGTGGTGATTCCGGCCGTGGCCGGATTCGGCAAATTGGCCTGGATCAGACTGTTGATCGCGGACGAATCAGAAGTTCCATTGAAGCACACCGCCTGAGCGGCCGCAGAAGAGCACGAAGATTGCACAAGGCCTGTGTTTTGCGGATGCTGGAAGGTCAATTGGCCTTCCCGCATGTAGGTGAAACGGAATTCGTTGACCATAGAATTGTTAATGGTCCATGTGTGGCTGGGGTTGAATTGCTGATAACGGGAGCCGACATTGGCTCCGAAACCGGGAACGTTGGCCCCTGACGCCTGAAAGTTGTAATAGGGCTGGAAGTTCGAGTCGTTGGTGAAGTAGTAGTAGAAGCTGAAATTCTGCCGCGAGTTGATGTGATGGTCGAAGCGGAAAGTGAACTGATTCTGAGTGTCGGCACTGGCCGGCACAGCCTGGTAGGTTCCGTCAGCGCGATTCGCGCCTGGAACAAATCGGAGGAGGTCAGCCGCCACCGGATCCTGACACGGACTGGGAATGACACTCGTCGGGAAAACCTCCGACCATGGGATATACGGCGCGTTGTTGTTGTTCGGGTTTGGTTGCTGAGGAAGGAGAGCAACACCGCCCGGCGCCAAACCGAGGGCTTGATCGCAAGTTTGCGGCACATTTCCAGGCCCTATGCCCGAGCGGCCGTCTAATGCCTGGGCCACGAAGATACTGGTGCCCGCATCAATGCCTCCGGAAAAAGGTCCATTCGCGGAGAAGTCTCCAGTCCTTTCGGCGGTAGTAGGAACCGGAACGAGGTCGCCTGAAATACCCTGGCGCACGCGACGCCCCTCGTATGAAACGAAGAAAAAGGTTCGGTCTTTCTTGATCGGTCCGCCGAAGGTTCCACCGAATTGATTCTGGTTGAATTGCGGCTTCACACTGTTGAAATAGCCCTGCGCGTTCAAAACTTTATTGCGGAAGTATTCATACACGTTGCCGTGCCACTGGTTGGTACCGGATTTGGTGACAACGTTGACGACGGCGCCGGAGTTGCGGCCATACTCGGCGTCGAAAGTGTTGCTGATCACGCGGAATTCTTCGATGGCGTCCGGCGTCGGCTGGATTGTCGGCAGGTTGACGAATTGGTCGTTGGCATCGCCGCCGTTCACGCTGAAATTGTTGGCGCGACTGCGGCCGCCGTTGACCGAGACAGATCCGGCACTGTCGCTGCCATAGAATGTTCCGCCGCTCGATCCTAATTGCGACTGCACGCCGGGCTGCAACTGAAGGAACTGATAGCTGTCGCGCGCATTGAGTGGCAATTCATTGACCGACCGGTTGTTGACCACTGCACCGAGCTGGGTGCTGCTGGTGTCGACCAGAGGAGCCTCAGCAGTGACATCGACGACTTCCTGGTTCTGCCCCAACTGCATGGCCATATTCAGCGTGATGACCTGGTTCACGTCGAGCGCGATGCCGTGCCGGACGCCCTTCTTGAATCCCGTCAGGTCGAAGGTGAGCGAATACGTCCCGACCGCGAGATTGGGGAATACATAATCACCGCTGTCGTTACTGAGGGAATCCTGGCTGACGCCAGTTGCGTCATTCGTCGCCATGACTTTCACGCTGGAGAGTACGGCGCCAGAAGGGTCAGAGATTCGACCAAGAATGCGGCCGCCGGTTCCCTGGGCTGCGAGGAGGGAGGAAAGCGAGAGGCACATGACAAGGGCCAGACACACGGTCTTCAGCTTCTCAGCGTGCAGGCTTAGCTTCGACGAGCGGCGTCGCGGTGACAACATGGGGCCTCCAGACATCTACGGGAGAGTTTGTTTTTGTTTGAAAGCGACAGCTTGTATCCCGCCACAACCTTGCTATAATCCCGCAAGGTTAGAGAACAGGGGCGGGGACTGTCAAGGATAAAAAAACGCGTCCTTGCCATTGAAATTTCTCATCGAGATGTGGGACTCCATCCTGCTATGGATGACTCACCAGCATGCCTGAACCTTACTTAAAGATCGGCGATGTGGCGCGGAAGGTGGGCGTGTCGCCATCGGTGATCCGCTCGTGGGAGAGCCTGGGACTAGCGCGTCCACGGCGGACGGAGAGTAAATACCGGCTGTACACCGCAGAAGATGTGAAGTTGCTCAAGCGGGCCCGGTTCTTACGCAAGGCACGTGGCCTGAACGCGGCTGCGATTGTGCAGTTGCTCAAGCGGGAGGGCAAGGTACGTCCGGCGGCGGACGGGAATGCGGGCGCTATTGGAGGGCATCTGCGACGTTTGCGGTCGCGGCGGCGGCTTTCGCTGGCGCAGGTGGCGCAGGCGGTAGGCATCTCGGTGGGATTTCTGAGCGCCCTCGAACGCTCCCAAATGAGCGCATCGGTGGGGACACTGCGCAAACTGGCACGCTTCTACAAAACAAACATTCTGGATTTCTACGAAGCCGGCGGTAGCAGCAAGCGCCAGGTGCGCCCCTCCGAACGCAAGGTTCTCGAAGCGGGCGAGGGCGTGCGCATGGAACTGCTGGCGTGGGGAAACACCGTGATGGAGCCACATCTGTTTCGCATCGCGCCGGAGGCGGGCAGCGGAGATCCTTATACCCACGAGGGCGAAGAGTTCATTTACGTGTTGCGCGGAGATCTGGAAATCGCGGTGGACGGTGAGGAATACCGGCTCAAACCGGGCGACAGTTTCTATTTTGAAAGCGCGACGCCGCATCGCTGGAAGAATCCGGGGCGCAAAGAAACCTGGGTATTGTGGATTAACACTCCACCCACGTTTTAGGAGGAAGAATGAACTGGCAACGCTGCGTGCGTTTGTTGCCTTTGCTGGTTGCGATTCTGTGGTTGGGGTCCTGCGCGAAGAAAACGCCCACGCTCAACCTTCTGGTTTGGGAAGGTTATGCGGACCCCTCGTTTATCGCAGCCTTCGAAGAGCAGAATCATTGCAAGATCTCGGCGTCGTATATGGGATCGAGCGATGAACTGATGGCCAAGCTTCGCGGCGGCAGTGCGGGGAATTACGACGTGATTTCACCGTCGAGCGACGTGGCGTCTTCCGTCGCAACCGCAGGATTGGCGGCGCCGCTCGACCTCTCCAAGATTCCGAGCTACAACCAACTGTCCCCGCAACTCACTTCCCTGCCCCTGGTACGTGCGAACGGACAGGTGTATGGCGTGCCGTTCATGTGGGGACCGGATCCGATCATTTACGACACGACGGCGTTCGTGCAGCCTCCAGATTCGTGGAACGTGATGTGGGATCCGAAATATAAAGGCAAGGTTTCGGTGTGGGACGATCTGTCGACGGTGTACATGGCGGCACAGGTTCTGGGCTACGACAAGCCAGATCCGGCGCAGCTTTACAACTTGAGCGACGAGCAACTGGAGGCGGTCAAGAAGAAACTGCTGGAGTTGAAGCCGAATGTCCGCAAGATGTGGGCGACCGGCGGGGAGTTGACAAATCTGTTTGAGAGCCACGAAATCGTAATTGCGATGGGCTGGCCGCTCAATACCGCTGACTTGAAGAAGGCAGATTTCCCTGTGGGCGAAACGATTCCCAAGGAAAACACGACGGGCTGGATCGATCACTTGATGATCACGGCGGGCAGCGAGAACAAAGAACTGGCGCACAAGTTTCTGGAGTACATGGTGGAAGCCAAGACGCAGAAACTGGTGACCGACAAGACGCACTATGTTCCGGCGAATCCGCAGGCGGGACATTTTATGACTCCGGACGAAGTGAAGACGCTTCATTTGGACGACGTGGACCGCTACCAGAAGCGGTTAAACTTCTGGCAGAATGTGCCGCGTCGCGCGAAATATACCGAGATTTGGAACGACGTAAAGGCTGCGCAATAGCGAACGACACGACTCATGGCATCCCCGATCACTCCCACATCCGCGGCACCGCCGACCTCGCAGTCCACCGCGAAATCGACCCTACTCAGTATCCGGAATGTGGCCAAGAACTTCGGCCGCAATGCCGTGCTGAGGAATGTTTCACTGGAAGTTGCGGAGGGGGAATTTCTGACCATTCTCGGGGAGAGCGGTTCGGGAAAAACGACCCTGCTCCGGATTGTCGCTGGATTTGAGACCGCGAGTTCCGGAGAGCTTTGGATGGGGGCGGAGCGACTGGATCAGCAGCCTCCTTACCGGCGGCGCGTGAATACTGTGTTTCAAAGCTACGCGTTGTTTCCGCACCTCACAGTGGAGGAGAACGTAGGCTACGGCTTGAAGGTTGCGAAGCGTCCAGCGGCCGAGATTGCGCAACGAGTCTCGGAGGCGCTGGACAAAGTAAAGATGACGGCACATGCGAAATCAAAACCGTCGAAGATCAGTGGCGGGCAACAACAGCGCGTTGCGCTGGCTCGGGCGCTGGTGAACCGTCCGCGTCTGCTCTTGTTGGACGAGCCGCTCTCGGCGCTGGATGCCAACCTGCGGCGGCAGATGCAGGTGGAACTGAAGTCGCTGCAGCGCGAAGTCGGCATCGCGTTCGTATTCGTGACACACGATCAGGAAGAGGCGATGGTGATGGCGGACCGCATCGCGCTGCTGCGCTCGGGTGAACTGGAGCAGGTGGCCACACCGCGGGAGATTTACAGCCGTCCAGCAACGGCTTATGTGGCGCAGTTCATCGGGCACACGAATCTATTGAAGGGCGACGTGCGAGGGGGCGTGGTGCGGTGCGCGTCACTGGAGTGGCAGGCTTCCCTTCCGGATGGGCCGGCGCTTTTTTCTTTACGGCCGGAGCATGTTCGGCTAGCCGGACTCGGAGCTTTGGGCAGCGGTGTGATCCGAATTCGTGGTCGAGTTTTGCATCAGGCGTTTCACGGCGCCACGGAATTGATTCGCGTGGAATGTGCCAACGGACTCATCCTGGTCGCGCGAACGGCAAGCGGAGGTGTAGCTCACAACGAAGTTGACCTAGAGTTCTCTGCTGCCGATGCGGTTGTGGTGCGCGAATCTCCTGAAAGGAACTGATGTTCTCCCGGGGATACAAGACGGTCGTGACGGTGCCGCCGCTGGTGTGGGTGACGGTGTTTCTGCTGGTGCCGTACCTGCTGATGTTTTGCTACAGCTTCTGGTCGGTCTCGCCGTCACAGGCCATCGTGCACTCGTGGAATCTGCAGAACTATCAAGAGTTGCTGCAGAAGACGGTGTACTGGCAGACTCTGCTGCGCTCGATGTGGATTGCGGCACGCGTGATGGTGTTTTCTCTGCTGCTGGGATATCCACTGGCCTATTTTCTGTCGTTCTACGCGGGCAAGCGGAAAGATCTGCTGTATCAGATGGTGATCATTCCGCTGTGGGTCAGTTATCTGGTGCGGGCGTATGCGTGGAAGACGATTCTCGGGTCCGAGGGAGTCCTCAATACTCTGCTTCAATATGTGCACCTGACCAGGCATCCGCTCGATTTTCTGCTCTACAGTCCGTTTGCCGTGGTGTTGACGCTCACGCACATCTATACGCCCTTCACGTTTCTGCCAATTTATGCGGCGTTGGAGCATATCCCCCGCAACTTGGTCGAGGCCTCGCATGATCTGGGAGCGACGCCGGCGCAGACGTTCTGGAAGGTCATTTTTCCGTTGTCGATTCCGGGCGTGGTCGCTGGAGCGACGTTCGCTTTCGTTTTGAGCCTGGGCGATTTCCTGGCGCCGCTGTTGCTGGGTGGTCCGAGCGGCATCATGATTTCGAATATTGTGGTGAGCTTGTTTGGCGCGGCGTACAACTGGCCGCTCGGCGCGGCGATCTCGCTGGGCATGCTGGTGATCGTGGTGAGCTTGCTGTTCTTGTCGGAGCGCCTCGAAAAGAAATGGAACTTCTCATGAGTGGCAGCGGCGGCAATCTCCCGCGGTCGCGCTGGCTGGTGATCCACGCTGCGGCGGTATTCTCGTTCCTTTATCTTCCGATTGCGGTGCTCATTCTTTATTCGTTCAACGCACAGGGGGTTGGGGGATTTCCGCCGCATCACCTCACGCTCGACTGGTATCGCATCTTGTTCGCGGATGGGCCAATCTGGGATTCGGTTCTGAACAGCCTGCAGGTCGCACTCGCTGCGATGGCGATCTCGCTGATGCTCGGGGTGCCGGCCGCGCTGGCGCTGGACCGGGCGCAGTTTCCCGGCAAAGCGCTGTTCCGGCGACTGGTGCTGCTGCCTCTGATCCTGCCCGGCATTATCACCGGGCTTTCGCTGCTTATGCTGTTCAACGTGATGGGCGCGAAGCTCAGCCTGATGACGATTGTCCTGGGCCACGGCACGGCTTTGATCTCGGTGGCGACTACCGAAGTCTTCGCGGGACTGCAGAAACTGGATCGAGCGCAGGAAGAAGCCTCGCTCGACCTGGGAGCGAATTACTGGCAGACGTTCTGGCGCGTGACGGTGCCCAACCTGAAACTGCCGATCATCGGCGCGGCGCTACTCATCTTTACTCTCTCGATGGACGAGATCGCGGTCAGCTTTTTCCTGATCGGCCGCGACAACACACTCCCGCTGGAAATCTGGGGCCGCCTCCGCCGCGGCATCACGCCCGAGATCAACGCGGTGTCGACCATCATCTTTGTGTTCTCGCTGGTCACGATCGTGGTCTGGTACCGGCTGCGCGTGCGAGCGGAAGGTAGTGCGGAAGTCGGAGCGGAACTCATCGAAAGCACACCGGCGAACGTGTAGAACAACCGGCATCATGTCGTTCGTAAATGTCCGCCAAAAGCTTCAACCGCAGAGAACTCGAAGAAAACTCGCAGAGAACGCGGACAAACTCAGCTTCGAAATGAGCCTGCCGTCCCACATCTTAAATTCCTCCGCAACAGCGTCTTTCGTGGTGATTTCACCCTCCGCATAGTAAAGTGGTAGTAGACAATATTTCGGGAAGGATCCTTTTTGAGTTCAGGCATTCGCAACATCGCTATCATCGCCCACGTCGACCACGGCAAAACCACGCTGGTTGACGCCATGCTGCAACAAAGCGGCACTTTTCGCTCCAACGAACACCACGTCGAACGGGTCATGGACTCGAACGAACTGGAGCGGGAACGCGGCATCACGATTCTGGCCAAGAACACCGCGATTTTTTATCACGACGTGAAAATCAACATCGTCGACACGCCGGGCCACAGCGACTTCGGCGGCGAGGTCGAGCGCGCGCTCAAGATGGTGGATGGCGTCATGCTTCTGGTGGATGCCAGCGAAGGCCCGCTGCCCCAGACGCGCTACGTGTTGAGCAAGGCGCTGGAGGCACATCTGCCCCCCATTGTGGTGATCAACAAGATCGATCGCGCCGACGCGCGGCCGCAAGAAGTCCTGAACGAGATCTATGACCTGTTTATCGATCTGGACGCGAAAGAAGAGCAGATCGATTTCCCGGTGCTCTATACCAACGCCAAGATCGGCACGGCGACGACCGACATCAAGGGCGGCGGCGAAGATTTACGCCCGCTGTTCGATGCGATCATCAAGACGATTCCTCACCCCCAAGGGGATGAGTCGGGTCCGCTGCAAATTCTGGTGGCGAACCTCGATTACAGCGACTATCTGGGAAGGCTGGCGATTGCGCGGGTCTTCAACGGAAAGATGCATACGGGCGAGGAAGTCGCCATTGCCAAGCTTGATGGGACTCTGCACAAAACTAAGATCACGAAGCTGTTCTCCTTCTCGGGGCTGAAGCGGACCGACATCACCGAAACGGAATTGGGGGACATCATCGCGGTGGCGGGTGTCGAAGGCATCACCATCGGCGAGACCATTACCGAAGCCGATAATCCCGCTCCCCTGCCTCACATCGCAATCGATGAGCCCACCATCGCCATGCTGTTTACGGTGAACACGTCACCCTTCGCGGGGAAGGACGGCCAGTACGTCACGTCGCGCAACTTGCGCGAGCGACTGGAAAAGGAACTTCTGACCAACGTCTCTTTGCGCGTGGAAGACACGGGCACGACCGACTCGTTCAAGGTACTGGGGCGTGGAGAACTGCAGCTTTCCATCCTGATCGAGATGATGCGGCGGGAAGGCTATGAGCTCATGGTCGGCAAGCCGGAGATCGTCACCAAGCGCATCGACGGCAAGCTGATGGAACCGGTCGAGCATCTGACTGTGGACGTGCCGGAGGATTTTGTCGGCGTCGTGATGGAGCAACTCGGATCGCGCAAGGGCGAAGTCACCAACATGCACAATCACGGCTACGGACGTGTGCGGATCGAGTTCCGCGTGCCCAGCCGGGGATTGATCGGACTGCGCGGCCAATTGCTCACCGACACGCGCGGCACCATCGTCATGAACGCGCTGTTTGACGGCTACACCGAATGGCAGGGCGACATTCCGCACCGGCTCACGGGAGCGCTGATCGCCGATCGTGGCGGAGTCTCGACCGCGTACGCTCTGTGGGGGTTGCAGGAGCGCGGAGAACTTTTCCTGGGGCCTGGCATTGATCTGTACGAAGGGATGATCATCGGGGAGAATGCCAAGGACACCGACCTCGACGTAAACGCCGTGCGCGAAAAGAAGCTGACGAACATGCGCGCTTCCACGGCGGATGAAGCGATTCGCCTGGTGCCGTTCCGGCCCTTGAATCTGGAGCAGGCCATTGAATTCATCGCCGACGATGAGTTCGTGGAAATCACGCCCAAGTCACTGCGACTGCGCAAGAAGACCCTGCAGTCGAATAAACGCAAAAGATCCTACGCAACTGTCGAAGAGTCGTGAAACCGCGACGCAAGTCCGAAAAGAACGCAAAAGATAAGCCGCCGCTGCGCATGTTCCTCGTGCCGTGCAGTTGCGGGACAACTTTCGCCGTGGCGGAAAACTACGATCATCAAGGTACGGCGTGGGGCCGCTACCTGGTGTGCCCCGGCTGCGGGAAGAGACACGATCCGAAAAATCGTCTACTGCAGATGGGATTTCACGCTGAGGGATACTGGAAGGTGGACGAGTGCTAGCTCG